>ENA-UOWO01000984-UOWO01000984.1-activated-sludge-metagenome-genome-assembly--contig:-NODE-984-length-39123-cov-7.587105_pt1 | contig 39123 bp, 38 predicted proteins | sample MGYA00238148_ERZ761564 | MGnify/ENA primary metagenome ERZ761564 (study PRJEB28885, sample SAMN05720194) | activated sludge metagenome | isolation source: Anaerobic digester | place: USA... | reverse complement strand
GGGGGCGAGCTTCGCCACCGCCGCGGCGATCGTTGGCATCCCCGTGCGGGGCGGGTCGATGACGAGCGTGTCCGGTCCGGCCTCGAGCTTGCCGAGCTGTTTCATCGCATCGCCCTCGATGAGGGTGATCCGTTCGGCGCATTTCGACCGCTGCCTGTTCCGGATCGCCATACGCACGGCGCCGGGATGCGACTCGACGGCCTCGACCGCCGCACCCGCAGCCGCGAGGGGAACCGTGAAATTGCCCGCGCCGGCGAACCCCTCGACGATGCGCTTCCCCTCGGCAGCTCCCGAGAGCCGCACGACTTCACGCACCAGAAGCTTGTTCTGGAACACGTTTCCCTGGCTGAAAAAACCGGGCTCGGTGTAGAAAGGGCCGCCCTCGACGCCGTGGGCGAGAAGTCCGGCGACCGAGACATCCTCGAGAACGCCCTCGACGCCCTTGTCGGGCCTGCCATAGCTGAGTCCGGCCAGTCCCGCTCCCCGGAGCAGTTTCCAGAGATCGGGCCGGACGCGGCCGGGCGAGGACCCGGCACTCAGGGTGAGATGCCCCGTCACGGTTTCGGGGCCGGCATTCGCCGCAATCAGCACCAGCCCGTCGACGCGGAAGGGCAGATCCCCCATCGCGCGACGCGCGGCGACGAGCCGCTTGCCAAGAGGCTTTGTCAGCAGGGCGCAGGCGGTGACGGGCACGATGCCGCCTTCCGTCTCGCCTTCGTGGCCTTCGGCAGGAAGAAATCCCGCGTCTTTCATCTCCCGATGGCGGCACTGGTGCAGCCGCACGCGGGGCATGTACCGGATCGTCTCGCCTTCACGGGCCGCGGCGAACGGCACGACCACAACTTTTTCGGCATCCGGGACTCCTTCGAGGGCAGCCAGGAGCATCTGCTGCTTGCCCTTGCGGCGCCCCTTCTCCGAGAGTTCGAGCCAGTCACAACCGCCGCAGGGACCATGGAACGGGCAATCGGGCTTGATCCGGTCGGGCGACGGTTTCACCAGTTCCTGTGGGTCCCAGTTCGCCCGGCCGCGCGAGCCGGTCTCCCGGGCGAATTCGACCTCGTCGCCCGGAAACAGGCCGGGAACGGCCACCTCGTCCCCGTCGATCACGGCAACCCCGCGGCCGCGGGCATCGAATCGCGAAACGACGGCGCGGCGCCGTTCTCCGGCCTGTGCTGGGGTCATTTTTTCACCGCCGGGGCCATCAGACGCTCGTAGTCGGGCATCGTGCCGAGCAGGGGGCGGGCATACTTCATGAACTCGTCGGTGACGTCGGTTCCCAGCGGGGCGATGAACTTGTCGGGCATGCCCTTGGTCTCCTTCGCGACGGTCTCGAGCGGGGTGAGGAAATACTCGACCGAATAGTCGCCGGTGCGCCGGATCGCGACGGAGCCGTCGACCTCGTTCCAGATCGCGAACTGGGCGGCCTTTTCCCCGACCTCGCGGGCCTCGGCCTGGTCGACTTCCGAAACGATGCCGACGAAGCTGCGCTGGAGGTAGCCGAAGGTGTCGGCGCGCACGCGTTTGATCTTCAGCTCCTTCTTGATCAGGTCGGCCAGCAGATCGCCCAGGGCGCCGGTGCCCGAAAGCTGCACGTTGCCGTGCGCGTCGGTTTCGGCGTTCTGCATGAGCTGCGTGATGACCGGCTTGTTGTCCTCGCCGAGAATGCCTTCGGAGACGGCGACGATGCACCGGCCGAACTTCTTGTACACCTGCTCGACGTCTTTCACGAACGACTCCTTGCGGAACTGGCGCTCGGGAAGGTAGATCAGGTGCGGGCCGTCATCCTCGTATTTGCGGGCGAAGGCCGAGGCGGCGGTGAGGAAGCCGGCGTTGCGGCCCATGACGACGGCGATGTAGACGCCGGGCAGCGAGCGATTGTCGAGGTTGGCACCGGCGAAGGCGAGCGCGACGAACTTGGCCGCCGAGCCGTAGCCCGGGCAGTGGTCGGTCACGCGCAGATCGTTGTCGATCGTTTTGGGAATGTGGATGCAGCGCAGCTCGTAGCCGGCGTTGCGGGCGTTGTCGTTCACGATGCGCACGGCGTCGGCCGAATCGTTGCCGCCGCAGTAAAAGAAATAGCGAACGTTATGTTTCATGCACACCTTGAAAATCTTCGCGCAATACTCGGCATCGGGCTTGTCGCGGGTCGAGAGAAGCGCCGAGCTGGGGGTGCAGGCGATGCGTTCGAGGTTGTGCGTCGTGGCCTGGGTCAGGTCGACGAAATTCTCCTCGATGATGCCCCGCACGCCATGGAGGGCGCCGTACACGCGCTGCACCTCGGGGAATTTGCGCGACTCGAGGACCGCGCCGACCAGACTCTGGTTGATGACGGCCGTGGGTCCGCCGCCCTGCGCGATCAGAACGTTTCCGACGAGCTTTGCCATTCGTGTTTCTCCTCGTTCCTGGTGATGATTCGACATCTCAAAACGAGCTCCACTATGCACCAGCCCCCGCTCTCCGGTCAAGCAGAGCAACCTGGAAGTTCCAGGATGCGCTCCTGGCGATCTCTCAGCCCATAGGGGGTTGAGGTGAATCGCCGCCTCAGCCTGCCCGCCCACCCTCTTCAACCCTCAGGCGAAGGTCGACGAGCCAGTCAGAGCATGCCCCTGGATCCTTCGGCTCATCCGGCAGGCAACTCGCCTCGAAGGCTGCCGTGAGACGTTCGAGGAGCACCGGCCACTGGCCCCGATGCTTCGCATCGTCCTCGGGTGAGAGGGATTTCTTTTCCGTCGAAGAACCGTAGATATGGATCAGTTCTTCTGCCTGGCGAAAGCCGTAGAGCGATATCAGCACGGAAAGGTCACCGACGGTTTCCCCCGTCAGAAGCAGGTGAACGCCGGTCAACGCCGTGCGATAGGCATACAACAATGATTTGACCCGGCAAGCCCCGGCTTTCACATGCTCATCGCATACCTGCAGGAAAAACCCTTTGTAATGGTGGAAGGCGCGCTTCGAGAGATAACAGGGGGCCAGCGCACGCAGCTCGCCGAGTTCTCGCGTCTCGAACACCTGGAACGGAGAATATATTCGCTCCAGCATATTTCCATTGCCTTTCAGCAGGAGCTTGAGGGCCTGCTCGACCTCGTTGCTCGTGTAATCGCAGAGAATGCCGCCGCTCATTCCCTCGGCATTGAGGGCGGGCTCGGGCTTGTCGAGTGCCAGCACCCGTTCGAGAGGTGCCGCATGGATTCCCTTCAGGTCGAGGTCGCTGTCCGGCGCGGGAAAACCGTAATAATGACTGCCGGTTATTCCACACTGCAGAATCCGCCCTGCAGGCCTGGCGCCTTCGATATAGGAACGTGCAATCCGGATTTCAGCATCCATGCGAGACCTCCCTCACGATATCGGTGCAAAGCGTGTTCAACGCGACGCGATCCGGCTCCTCCGGAAGAATGCTTCCGTCACGCGCCGATTTGATGCGCGCCTGCATCGATTCTGCATACTCGATCAACCGCTCGAACGGCCAGTCGCCCCGCTTGATGGCCAGAAGCTCCTCCCGGTCTGGGCGGCGAACGACGACGACGCCGGTTGTCAGGATCTCCAGGCTCATGCGGAGCAGTCTGACGAGGTGCAGGGCGTGCTTCGTGTCATACCCGTACCGTTCCTCCAGCTCCGCCCGCTTTGGATTCCGTTCCTGCTTCCACGTGTGATACTGCTGCCACTCACGGCGTGCCGCCCGGTAGCTTCGCTCCCGATCGAGCATCAGCAGGAAATTCGGCATCATCATTTCGTCTGATAGATCGCCCCGGCGGCTCAGGATGTCCGCGGCTCCGATCTGATCATTCGAGATCACGCTCCGTTCGGGGAGGCCGAATGCCGACCTGACCGGCTCCATCTTCGGCGGGGAAAGAAGCCATCGCCGGTGGGTCTTGATGCGTTTCAACTGGGAAATCGCATAATTGCCGAAACTGTCCGAAACACGCCGCGAGAGGAACGAACGGCGTGCCTCGATGATCCGGCTGCCTGCCTTCGTGCACACTCTGATGCAGTCAGCCGGCGCCCAGATCAGTTCGAGAGCCGTCGGATTCGCTTCAGAGGCAAGCCGGAAGCATTTCCGGATGTCGTATCTCACGTGGTCCTTCGACACCTCGATCTGCTCGGGGGAAGGCAGAAAGCCGCCGTACCATTCCGACGGGCCGACGAGAATTCCCTTCAGGTCGGTGTCCGAATCCGGCTCGTTCAAGCCGAATGCCCGGCTGCCGTGGATGACCTCGAGTATGACGATCCCGTTCGTTCCCGTTTCCCCATTCATGCGTTCCGCTCCGAACCGTTTGAATACCGTTGTCTATGTGATTCTATCACACCCTCGGTGCCTGTTCACGATGTTCGCCGAGGATGCCGAGCTGGTCGAACGCGGCACCTTTACCACTCATCTCCACAGCCTGCTTGACGAGTGCAATAATTTTCCCGGAAATGGCTGTCAACTTCTGGAAGAGCATGAACGAGGCTGGCCGGTCTTGCTGATTCCACCGTTCACTACGGATATTTCTATTTGTATATTATATATCTATGTTTTCCCCGATGGCGGTTTTCCGGTGATGTCTGATTGGTATGAGCTGCGAACGGTCATACCGAATCCGCATCGAGGGAGGCCCCATGGTTCAGGCAGGCGGAAAGTCGAGAAAGATCTACCCGTTCCGGAATGATTTCGTGTTCAAGTTCGTGTTCGGCAAGCCGGGGAACGAGGAGATTCTTGCGAGGCTGATCGACGCGCTGATGCACTTCGAGGGCGAGCGGTGCATCGAGACGCTCGACCTGCTCAGCCCGCTGAATTTGAAGGCGTTCAACGACGACAAGTTCACGATCGTCGATGTGCGGGCCGTCGACCGGGCCGGGCGGCGGTTCTCGATCGAGATGCAGGTGAGCGCCGAGCCGGGGTTCGAAAAGCGCATGACGTATTACCTGGCGCTGTTCTACGCCGGGCAGCTCCGCGAAAAAGAGAGTTTCACGAAGCTCTGCCCGACCTACGGCATCGCGATTCTCGATTTCATCATGTTCCCCGGCCACGATCGTCTCCAGTCGGGCTACCTGTTCCGCGAACGCGAGACCGGAGAAGCGTTGCCCGACCTGATGGAACTCCACTTCGTCGAGCTCCCAAAATATCGGGTGCGTCGCCGGGCCTTGCGGAGCAGGCTCGAGAAATGGTTATATGTATTGAAGTTCGGCGAGCTCTACGCCGCCGACCGGCCGCTTCCGGCCGATCTCGAACACGATAAGGAACTGGCCATGGCGATCAGGGAGCTTCGGAAGGTGAACGCCGACGACCAGATGCGCGCCATTCTCGAACAACGCGACAAAGAAGAACGCATCCTCATCACCCGCCTCGAATCCGCCCTCAACGAAGGTCTCGTAAAAGGCATCGCGAAGGGCCGCGAGGAAGGCATCGCGAAGGGTCGCGAGGAAGGTATCACGAAGGGCCGCGAAGAAGGAATTGTGAAAGGCTGTTATGCGGTTGCCCAGAGGATGCTCAGACTTGGCATTCCGATAGCGACAATTGCCGCCTCGACCGGTCTCTCCGAACAGGAGATTGAAAAGCTCAAGCGAGAGTCAGAAGAGTAAGAAAGGAACTGGCCATGGCGATCAGGGAGCTACGGAAAGTGAACGCCGACGACCAGATGCGCGCCATTCTCGAACAACGCGACAAAGAAGAACGCATCCTCATCACCCGCCTCGAATCCGCCCACAACGAAGGCCTCGCAAAAGGCCGCGAAGAAGGAATTGTGAAAGGCTGTTATGCGGTTGCCCAGAGGATGCTCAGACTTGGCATTCCGATAGCGACAATTGCCGCCTCGACCGGTCTCTCCGAACAGGAAATCGAACGGCTCGATCAGGAAAGCTGAACACCGTCTTCTCTCCGTCTGTTTACCGCAGCCTTCGGAAATCGCGCGGAAATGCCGATGTACCGAGAGAGACAGGGATAGTCGCGACACCTTCCCCCAAGGACGGGCAGGAGGCTTGCCATGACGTCGACGGGTTCACTGTATGCGCTCAGCCGGTCGAATCTTCATGATCCGAGGCGCTCCCGAATGCTCGGAACCGGCACGGAACAGAACGAGTTCGGTGCCATCCTCGCCTCGGTGACGAGCGGTCGGGCAGAGACGCAGACGACCGATGCGGAACATGCGACTTCGACCCCTTCAATCGCGCCTCAGGCGCCGGAATTCATCGGAACACGCCGCCTGACCGATGTCGACCGGGCCGTGTATGCCGATATCCACAGAACCTTTCATCTACCCCAGCCGGCTCCGGGAGAACTTTCGATTCTCAGCGACAAGCCCCTGATGCCCTGGATGCTTTCAGGAGCATCCGGCAAGGTCATCACCGGTGATCTTATGACATCGAATCTGGATAAAGCCACCGATATCTTTCGGCGCCATTTCGGCTCCTGGATGTCCCGGGAGGGAGTCGCAACCACGCCACCGATCCAGCTCTCCGTCGCCTCTGACGGCCGGGTCGTCACCCAGGCCGATCATCCCGACAAGGCGCGGATCGAGTCGTTCATCAACGACAATGGCGAGCTGCGCAACCTCTTCGTGGGCATCACCTCGACCAAAAGCCTGATCGAGATCGGCCGGGAATCCACCGCGTTCCAGGCACGCTACGCCGTCGACCCGAAAGCGGCCGTGGCCGAATACAGCCACTTCTTCACCGGCTCTTACACCTACGAAACCATCCTCTCAATCGGAAGCTCAGACTGGTCACTGGTTTCGACACCCCACTGGAGCATGGCCTAGTCCGTTCGAACACGGCCGCCCGCTCAGCCAACCAGCGACTGGAGAATGCTGCGGTAGACCGAGAGCTCGGTCTCGGCGGCAGCGCCGGTGCGGTTCGAGTCGTAGAGATACCTCAGTGCGTCGTCATCCCCCTCGATCGTCGTGACGATCGGGGGCGAGGCCCCATTCTCGAACCGCTCGAAGAGATAGACATCCCCCCGGCGCGAGAACCAGGAGTATCCTTCCTTATCCGAGCGATACTGTTTCTTGCCGGCCCGAAGTGCGTCTATAATATCGTTTCGTATTATTCGCGTCCCCGATCGGTCGCCTCGCTGCTCGTACTCCGCGTATGCCGCCGGATCGATGATGCGGGCAATGGCATGAAACCGCTTCTCCATCGCGACGGCGAAGGGCTTTTTCCCGTCGGGGCCTTTGATCGCTTTGTTTGCGCCCGTCTCGATCAGCACCCGGACCACGCGTTCCTTTTCGCAACGCACGGCCATCAGAAGCGGCGTCTCGCCCTCGGGCGTGCGGACATCAGGATTCGCCCCGCCCGCCAGAAGCGCCCGCGTCCCGCGTTCGTCCCCCGCGAGCGTGAATTTCGCATTCACATGGAGAGCCGTTTCCCCGAGATCGTTCCGGGCATCGACGGGGGCGCCATGTTCCATCAGCAGGGAAACGGCGGCACCGTCGACGTTCGCTCGCGCCAGGAAATGAAGAGATGTATATTTTTCATTATTCATCAGGGTGGGATCCGCCCCGCGTGAGATCAGGAGCGCGACTCCTTCGGGAACCGGGTTGCCGGCGCAGTACGTCATCAGCGCCGTGTTCCCCGCCGAGTCCCGGTCGTTCGGTCGTGCCCCGGCATCCAGCATCAGGCGCAGATCTTCCACCTCCGCATAACCGGCCTTCTCGATCCACACCGTCGAGACGTTTCCATCCTTGTACCGGATCGGCTCGTTGATATCGACACCCCGCCCGAGAAGGAACGCCGTCACCTCCCGGTTGTACACCCGCGTCGCGAGCTTCAGGGCGGAAAATCCCAGCGCATCATGGGCATGAACGTCGGCCCCGTGCGCGCACAGCTCGCGCAGCTCCCGGAGATCGGGCGGCGTCGACGTCCGGCTGCATGCATCGAGAAACCGCTCGGTGATTTCTTCCGGCGTCATCGCCGGGAAATCGAACGGCCTGCCGTATTCCTGAACGAACCGGGCGAACCGGTCGAACGCTTCCTGCAGCTTCCCCCGTTTCTTTTCGTTCAGCGGCCCTGAAACGTTCATCATGCCCGCAAACACCCGCCGCAAATCGGGAATCTCGAGCGGTATGCCGTTCGCCCGGAGAAGCCTGTTGTAGGCTTCATACCGAACGAAATACTCCTCGTCGAGCACGTTCTTCAGATCCTCGGGGTCACCCTTCAGCTCCATCTCGTCCTCGTTCCTTCCGACCGCGTTCTTCCCTGCACGAGTTTCACTCACTATGCCCCGAAGCCCATCCCAAGTCAAAACCCGTTGTTCATCACACATTTCGAGCAATCGGGCCGCTCATATCAGGGGACTCCCGTATTGACACCCCGTTGCGGTGCCCGTAGAATGGCCGCTCAATGACCGAAGAGACGAAGAAAAGCAGACCACGCGGGGGCGCCAAACGCAAGCCGCCGTTTCCCATCACCAGCGAAGACCGTGAGATGCTCGTCGACGAGATCGCGGCCACGGGGGGCGCCGAAGTGCTCTCGGCCGCAACCCTGGGCGAGGGCGGACGCTGGGTCGATCTGCGCGTGCTCGCCCGCGGCACCGCCGATGCGGCACCGGCCGTTCTGCGCGGGCTGCGCGCCGGCGACATCCTGCTCCACAACCACCCCGACGGCAGGCTTCAACCGTCCGAGGCCGACCTCGGCGTGGCCTACCTGTGCGGCCAGTCCGGCATCGGCTTCGCCATCCACGACAATGCCTGCACCACCGCCTACGTCGTCGTCGAACCGCCCGCCCCCGAAGGGTTCGATCCGCTCGACCGCGACGCGATCGTCTCGCTGCTCCACCCCCGCGGCGCCATTTTCCAGAAGCTCGAAGGCCACGAGGAGCGGCCGGGCCAGATCGGGCTGATGGAGTCGGTGATCGACGCGCTGAACACCCCGTGCCACGCGATCCTCGAAGGCGAGACGGGCGTCGGCAAGAGCCTCGCCTACCTGATCCCCGCGCTGTTCTTCGCCCACCAGCGCAAGTGCCGGGTCGCCGTCTCGACGAACACGCTCAACCTCCAAAGCCAGCTCTGCGGCAAGGATCTGCCGTTCCTGCTGAAGCACATGCCGTTCCCGTTCACCTTCGCCCTGATGAAGGGCCGGTCGAACTACCTGTGCCGGCGCCGCATGGCCGAGATGGAGAGCCCGATGGAGGGCGAGGTGCTGCTCGATGCCGACGAGCTCGACGAGTATCTCAAGCTGCGCGCCTGGGCGAAAAAGACCTCCGACGGCTCGCTCGGCGATCTCACCTGGGAGCCGAAAGACTCGCTCTGGGAAAAGGTGTGCGCCGACAAGGACGCGTGCCTCCACATCCGCTGCAGCGAGTTCAAGCACTGCTTCTTCTTCGAGTCGCGCCGAAAGGCTGCCGAGGCGGATCTGCTCGTCGTGAACCACAACCTGCTCTTCTCGGATCTCGCCTTCCGGGCCGAGAGCCGCGAGTATTCCCAGGTGGCGGTGCTGCCGGCCTACAAGGCCGTCGTGCTCGACGAGGCGCACAATCTCGAGGAAATCGCGACGCGCCACTTCGGCCACCAGGTCACCGGCTTCGGCATGCAGCGCATGCTCGGCCGCCTGTATCACAAGCGGGGCCGCCGCGAGGGTGGGGTGCTTTCCGTGCTCCTCTCCCGCCTTCTGCTCGGCGCCGGGCCGTTCGCCACGAAGCTGCGCGAAACCGTCGCCAACGATATCCAGGAGAAAATCCTGCCGCTCCGCACCGAGGTGGCCGACCGCTCCCGCGAGCTGTTCGACGGGATCCAGGCCTTCGTGATCGGCGAGAAACAGCCGTATTTCGGGGAACACCGCATACGGCTCACCCCGCGCCAGGCCCAGATGCCCGCCTTCGCCGACCTCGCCGAACGCGCGTTCCGGCTCCGCGACGATCTCGGCGATCTCGCGAGGCTGCTGCGCCGGCTCCACAAGCGGCTGACCGACGCCCTGACCGCGGCCGGCGAGGTGGCCCCGGAAGAAGAAGCCAAAGGCGGTCGCGAATTCGAGATGCCCCTTACCGAGCTGAACGGCTTCGGCGGCAAGTTCCAGAAGATCCAGGACGCGCTCGATTTGCTGTTCAACCCCGAGACGCCGAACCGCGACCGGTACGTCCACTTTTTCTCGGTCGCCGTGCGTCAAAGCGGGAAATACCCCTCGATGAACTCGTTCCCGATCGTCGTTTCGGATGTGATGGTCGAGAACTGTTTTTCCTGCATCCCGACCGCCGTGCTGGTCTCGGCCACGCTCACGGCCCGCAAATCCTTCGAGTTCATGAAGTCGCGGCTCGGCCTCGACAGCGAAGAGCTGCTTCCCGAGCCGATCGAAGGCCGGTTCCCTTCACCGTTCGATTACAAGGACCAGGCCCGGCTGTTCATCCCGATCGACCTGCCCGACCCGGCCTCGCCCGACTTCATCGAGCGCACCGTCGAGCCCGTCGGCGAGATCGTGCGCACCTCGCAGGGGGGCGCGCTGGTGCTGTGCACCTCGTACCGCCACCTGAAGCACCTCTCCGATAAACTCTCCCCCGATCTGGAAAACGAGGGCCTGCTGTGCATGAAACAGGGCGATGCCTCGCGCGACGAGCTGCTGCGCCGGTTCCGCGAGGACGGCAACGCCGTGCTGTTCGCGACCGAGAGCTTCTGGGAGGGCATCGACGTGCCGGGAAACGCGCTGCGCAACCTCGTCATCGCCAAGCTGCCGTTCGCGATCCCCGACGACCCGATCCTCGAGGCGCGCCAGGAGATGCTGAAAGCCGAGGGCAAGAACGCCTTCTCGGAGTATCAGCTTCCCATGGCCGCCATCAAGCTCAAACAGGGCTTCGGCCGGCTGATCCGGCACCGCGAGGACCGGGGAACCGTCTGGATCCTCGACCGCCGGCTCGTCACGAAAAGCTACGGGGCCTACTTCCTCGAGTCGCTGCCGCCCGCGCCGTTCCGGCAGGGGCCGGTCGAGACGCTGCTGCCCCACGCACGGGCCTTCTTCGAACGGCCTGGCTGCCGTCTGCGATAAACGTCGTCGCCGAAACGCTCACAGCTCCTCGAAATACCCGGCTTCGAGCCGCCGCAGCTCGGCCAGCGAAGAGACGCGCACGCCGAGGTCCTTCAACAGCCCGTCGTCGAGCGCGTAGATCCAGCCATGGATCGTCAGCGGCTGGCCGCGCCGCCAGGCATCCTGGACGATCGTGGTGTCCCCGACGTTGAGCGCCTGGCGCGACACGTTCAACTCCGCCAGCAGGTCAAGCCTGGCCGCGTGGCTCTTCCGACCGGCCAGCAGCCCCCGCTTGATCCGGATGATCTCCTGGAGGCTTCGGAGCCAGTTGTCGATGAAGCCGTGATACTTGTTCTCGAGGGCGGCCCGCACACCGCCGCAGCCGTAATGGCCGCAAACAATAATGTGCTCTATTTTCAGGTTGTCCACCGCATACTGGATGACCGAGAGGCAGTTGATGTCGGTGTGGATGACCTGGTTCGCGATGTTCCGGTGGACGAACAACTCCCCGGGAAGCAGCCCGACGATCTCGTTCGCCGGCACCCGGCTGTCCGAGCAGCCGATCCAGAGATACTTCGGCTCGTGGATGCCCGAGAGCTCCCGGAAAAACCCCGGCGACTCCCGCTCCACCGCTTCCGCCCACCGCCTGTTGTTCTGGAACAGCCGCTTCAGATCTTTCATCGCTCATGCTCCGTTCGCCCGGTGTGTCCACGATAGCATGAATGAAAACGCTCCAGGCGGAATCTGGCGCCATGATGATGGGAACCGGAAATCTTCATCGCGTGCCGATCAGCGGCTTGGGGAGAGCAGGTCTTTCAGCGCGTCGACGTTCTCCTCGTGCTGGATCCGGATCGATTCGAGGAGGAATCGATCCGAGACCTTCATGCCGGGCGCCCGGGAACGGCGGATCTGCTTCGCGACCCATTCCTGGCCTTTGACGAGCAGTTCGAGCTTCTCCCCGAGGGTCGGCAGCGCCTCGATCTTCCCGACGAAATCGCCCGTCCGTTGCGAGACCGGGGCGCCGGCGTTCTCGATCATCGTCTTGAGGATCTGGCAGTTCATCCCCTCATCCCGCAGAAAGCGTTTTGCCATCGCCTGAACCGCCGGGTCGGCAATGCCGGGAATGAGCGCGCCGAGCACCTTCACCCCGGCCCGCTCCGCTTCGAGCAGCCTGTTCAGGAGGTCGACCGGATCCGTGGCGTGTCCCTCGTTCATTTTGTTCATCCTCTCCTTGCGGGATCCTTCCCGTTGTCGGGGTAGGGACCGCGCTCAGTGGTCAGCCGTGAAGGCCTCGTGGAAGGTGACGGTGCCGCGCGGCATCCGGCCGTCGAGAGGGAGGGCGAAGAACACCTCCGGCGGGACGCCTTCGAGCACGAGTTCCGGCGCGTTCCGGAACCCGAACTTCGTATAGTACTCCGGATGCCCGACGAGGCAGCAGCCGCCTGCATTCATTGCCCGGAGGCGCGCCAGGCCTTCCCGGACCAGGGCCTTGCCGATGCCCCTGCGATGGAGTTCGGGCAGCACCGACACGGGGCCGAGCCCATACCAGTTCGTCGTGCCGTCCGAGATCGCGATGGGGGAGAAGGCGATATGTCCGACGACCTTTCCGCCCAGTTCGGCGACGAGGGAGACGGAAAGGGCGCTCGCCGCTCTGAGTGCCGCGATGATGAACTGTTCGGTGTGGCCGCTGAGCTCGAGCGTCTTGAACGCCTCGACCGTGACCGCGGTGATCGCGGCATGGTCAGCCGGGGTTTCGGTTCGGATGGTGATCGCCGGGGCATTCTCTGATGCTGGGGCAAGCATGCGGATGACACGCGCTGGATTGCCGGCCGCGACGGCATCGGCGGGGATATCGCGAACAACGACGCTCCCGGCGCCGATCACGGCGCGATCGCCGATGGTGACGCCGGGGCAGATGATCACCCCGCCGCCCAGCCAGACATCCGAGCCGATGGACACCGGCTTGCCCGACTCGAGGCCTGACCGGCGCTCGACAGGATCGACCGGGTGGGTCGCCGTGTAGATCTGCACCGCGGGCCCGACCAGCACGTGGTCACCGATGGTCACCGGCGCGACATCGAGCACGACGCAGTTGAAGTTGAAGAACACGCCCGTTCCCAGCGTGATGTTGGTGCCGTAGTCACAGAAAAACGGCTGCTGGATCCAGGCATCCGTAGCCTTGCCGAACAGCTCGCCCAGCAGCCGCTGCGTTTCGTCTTTCTGGCTCTCAGGCGTAGCATTGAACCGCCGGAAAATCTCCCGGCACCGTTCTCTCTCGCGGCTCAGCTCTGGATCCCGGGGATCGAACAACTCCCCGGCCAGCATCTTCTCTTTCTCGCTCTTCATCGCGCCCATCCGCCTATTGATTCCCGCTTGCATGAAGGATTTCACGCAATGTGACATGTTCGTTGATATATCTTTCCGAACTTTTTTCATTGGTCATTCGAATTGCGTTCTGGCTGCAGTGATGCACGCAAGCCAGGCACTCTTCGCACTGATGAAAAAAGGTGGGTCGCTGATCGACCTTGATATTGTTGACGGGGCAAACCCGTTCACAGATTTTACATCCGTTGCACTGGTCATTCACGAGAAATTTCGTATCCGCTTTTCCATGGGTGTATCGGTAATAAAACTGCAGCAGATACGAGCCGAGCCGCGCGAGAAATCCGGATTTTCTGATGTATGAGGTTCTCGCGGAAATGTCGCCAACGATATTTGTAATATGTTCTTTAATATTTTTGCCTGGCGCCTGTGCTTTCTGTTCGTTCATATCGAAGACGGGCAGGTAGTTGTCGATCATGAGGATTTCGTTGAGGTAGGAGAACTGCATGCCGTATTTCCTGGCCGTTCGAGAAAAATGATACAGCCCGCCGGCAGACATGTTGCCATACGACATGACGGCAAACAGGTAGTTCGCGCGAATCTTCGCCTTGCGGAGAAACTCTTCGACGATTCTCGGAGTCCCCAGGTAATAGCAGGGAAAAACGATTCCGACAGCGTCGTCTTCGAATTCATACCGGTTTTCCTTGATCATTCTCGGAATGGAAAGCAGTTCCCCACCGAGTTCCTTCGCAATCCACAGGCAATTTCCCGTGGAGGTGAAGTAGAGGATCTTCATGCCGTTTCAACTCCTTGTACAGACCCGCGATGAATAGTTCACCAGCTCGTACCGTGCATCGGATTTTTCCGCCAGAATCGCGGCACGAGGAGAGTGACGGGTGGAAGGAACCTCATTCACGCAATTCGATGATGGTCCCTTCTGGTGCCCTCAATTTGCTCAGATAGCCATCCATGACCCTGTATTTCTTCTTTCCGTCGAGGAAGCCGGTGAACCCCTTTCTTTCAAGCTCAAGAATGAACGCATCCAGGTTTTCAACGCTGAAACAGATATGCATCAATCCGATATTGCCGATTGTTTCCTGTTCCTGGCTGTTTCTTTTCCTGGTTTGGAGTTCGATAATGATCTTTCCCTGTTGCAGCCAGGTGTTGTAATCACGCCCATGAAAGTCTTTTGTTTCATGCAGAATTTCGAACCCGAACAGGTCTCTATAAAAAGCAATACTCTCCGCATACGAGTTCGTCTCAATGCAAACGTGGTGAAATTCAATTTTCATCGCAATCTCCGAACATCAAGAGTATTCAAGCCAACAATGGGCCTCGGTGACTCGCATATTATATTTGCTTCTTTGTTATATGCTGCCCCTGTCTCTATCAGAGATTATCGCGCAGATACGAGCGTCTCTCGTGCAGCATATCAGAACATTCCTGGCGTATCTACAACGGGTGCCAAAATAGTGCTGAACCCCGTGCTCAACAGAAGTGCGCAGTTTCGGGATGACGTTGGATCGAACGTGATCGGTGTACGACGTCTGTCATTGGTTGCAGCTCTTCTTTATCAGGGTGGGGGAGTGGCGTTGGTGCGCCTTGCAGGACAGTGGCCCTTCTTTTATCCTGTTCTTTCGGTCAGAAATTCTCCTGGCCCATCAAAAGATGAGGAGCATACGCCCATGACGAGCGGGATCATCAAGCGGGAAGCGCTTTCCCTCGGTGCCGATGCCTGCGGCATTGCCGGCGTCGACCGGTTCGAGGCTGCTCCGGGCGGGTTCAAGCCTCAGGATATTTTCACGCCGGCGCAATCCGTCATCGTGTTTTTGCGGGTCATCCCCTCGGAGATCCTGGACTGCGCGAATCCCGTTCCCTATACCTCACTTTCCCGACGTACCGATTTTGAGGAGAGATATTTTTCTTGATGGCTTCTGATCCTGCTTTCAGAGGGACTTGTACGAACCGAGATTCTGCCGTAGGCTGGTTTCATCACCATCCTGCGGAGGCGGCTATGGCTTCGAACACCCAGGTCCCTGAAACTCGTCAGGAGTATCTCGGGGCGATTCCCCTGCTGATGTCCTACTTCGATCGTCTGCACATCAAGGACACCGTCGATCAGGCACTTCCCGTCGCGGGTCAGGCTCATGTTTCGCACGGGGAAAGCGTTATCGCGATGCTTCTGGCTATGTTTTTGAGGGAACATCGGCTCTACCAGGTCGACGACCGTCTGAAGGATATCGATCTTGCCGGTCTTCTTCGGCATCCAGGGCTTACCGCCGACCAGTTCACCGATAATCGGCTGGGCTGGTCGCTTGATGCGCTGTATGGGAACACGGCTCGGCTCTACGCCGCTGTTATTTTCGCAGCGATCAAGACCTTTGGCTTGAAGATCAAGCGCTTCCATGCGGATTTCACCAGTATCGTATTGCACGGGGCCTACCCGGGCTCCGAGTCTCCCCTGTCCGGTCTGCCCCAGCCACCAGTTCCGGCACGAGGTTTCAGCAAGGATCATCGGCCAGACTTGCTGCAGCTTGTCTGGGGGCTGGTCATGTCCGAAGAAGGTGTTCCGCTCATTGGCAACTTTGAAAATGGAAATGCCGCCGAACCCGAGCTGTTTCGGAAGCAGATGGTCCAGTTGGCGGGAATGCTTGAAGATCTGCGCTCCGATGAGGCCGTCATGATCGGAGATTCCAAGCTCTGCTCCATTGCAACCATGGCGCAGGCAGCCGATCTGAAGATGCCCATTCTGACTTTGATTCCGGAGACATGGAATCTTCGCGCCGAAGCCATTGATCATGCCTGCAAACAAAAGGATCTTCCCGTCCTGGGAGCTACCGAGGAGGGCGAGGAGTATCGTGGAGCAAGCTGGGACATTCCCGTGCTGATCGAGGAACCGGGGAAGCCCGGCCGCTCGGTGTGGCTTCGGGTGATGGCCGTCTACTCTTCTCAACTGTCGAAACAAAAAGCGGCTGGCCGGCTTCATGCCAGAAAGAAGGAAGAAGAACGGTTGAAAACGTGGGCACAGAAGCTGGAGGCACGCGAGTTCGCCTGCGAGGCCGATGCCAGGAAAATAGTGTCTCATGAATGGAAAGCCACCAAGGCCCAGTATCATTCGATGAGCTTCGATATCATTCAGGATGAAAAGCCGGAAAAACGAAGGCCCGGCCGCCCCGCCAAGGGGGCTTCTGCCAAATCCACGCCCATCTGGCGAGTGCGATTGAATGTATCGGGCCAAGGTTCGACCTCCGCAGAAGGACTGGATCCTGATGGTTTTTTCGTTCTGCTGACGACCGTCACCGACAGGCGCAAGATGTCTGACGTTCAGATGCTGGCACTCTACAAAGAGCAGAAAACGGTGGAGATCGGGTTTCACTGGCTGAAAGGCCCGATGGCGATGGGGCCGATCTTTTTGAAGACCCCTGAACGAATTCAGGCGATGGGGTTCATTTTCCTTCTGGCGCTGCTGACAGGGGCTCTGATACAGCGAGATCTTCGGAAGTCCCTGCGCAAGCGAGGCGGGACTGTAGCCTACCTTGGCCACAAGCGAACGGATGCCCCTACCTGGAACTCGATTCTGACTCTTTTCGACGCGATTCGCGCCACGCAGATCAGAATCGATGGGGTGTGGCATCGAATACTTCACTTGTTCGACAAAGATCATCAAGAAGTTCTCACCTTATTGAATCTTGAAAATATCTACGAGAATAATTCATGTCATGTGTACAGCTAAACTCGGGAAAGTCCGCTATACGGGCGCGGCGTTCCTCATCTATCAGGAGATCGACCGCCTCGGCCTCGCGCTCGTCCGGTATCTCAACACGCTCAAGATCCGCGCGGTGCCCATCCCGTGCGACACCCCCTATCTCCATTGGGAGCCCGAAAAACTGCGCGGGCAGGGCATCCTGTCGATGCGGCATGCGGCTCACCTCGCCGGCCTCGGGTATATCGCCAAGAGCACGCTCCTGATCAACAAATCCTTCGGCAACATGGTGTATATCGGAGCCGTTCTGGCCGACCGGACGTTCGAGCAGGATCCCATCATCACCGATGCCTGCCCGAGCGGCTGTCGGATCTGCCTCGACGCGTGCCCCGTCCGGGCATTGGACGGCCAGACTGTCGACCAGCAGCTCTGCCGGCCCAGGTCGTTCCATACGAATCAACGCGGATTCACTCTGTATGACTGCTGCCTCTGCCGAAAGGCCTGCCCCCGGAAAAACGGCTATTGAAGCCCGTTCCTGCCTCAACCGGTGAGGTCACTCCTTGTATATTCTTCCGCATGTCATTATCCGGCCGTCGAGAGCTATTTATTCGAAACATTGAATGGGGGCCCTTTCCCAACCCAACAGCTCCCTGACGATTTGAGTCCTAAACTCTAAAGCCAGCGGTCGAGCCAGGCGGCCACTTCACGCCAGGCCTGCTGCCAATCCTCCTGGCGCATGCAGTGGTCTGATTCGGGGAACTCCAGATACCGGAGTCGTTCGGGGAAATCTGCATACCGGGGCCGCAAGGACTCGACGAACTGCCGCATGGGCTCCGGCGGAACGATACTGTCGCGGCCGGCCGTGATCGCCAGGAGGGGGGTCGGGGGAAATCGCTCCGGGAAGTACCGCGGAGCCCCGGTATCGCGCGGATCGCGCGCCCCCTCGTTCCGACGGGGTTCCCAGCAAGGGGTCGAGATAAGGGGAATGCAGACATCCGGGCGCGGGTCATGCAGCATGCTGCCCAGGGCGGCGTGGCCCCCCATCGAGACGCCCACCACCGCCAGCCGCCGCATCCCTTGGGCCCGCAGCTCTGCCATCAGGCCTGTCAGCTCCTCGATCCAGGGGATGATGATGTCGAGCAGACAGGCATGGGCCTGGGTCGGGGCGGTCCCCCTCATGCGATCCAGGAAGCCATCGGCCCGCTCCCCGTGGTGAGGCGCATCGGGGGCCAGGCAGACGAAACCCGACGCCGAGAGCTGGTCCATTTCGGGGATCATGGTCTCGGACGAAGCCGACAGCCCGTGCAACAGGATCACCCGGGCGGTCTCATCTGCGACTGGCCCCGAAGGCCGCCCTTCGAGAACGGGTACGTGATCGATCCGGCCCGAAACCCGGCTCCGGAGATCCCGGACCGGCATTCGTAGCAGTTCACGAATCATGCTCCACCTCCTGAAGGGGGTGTATGTAAGTATCCCCGAAATCCGGACCACGGATAAGTAGAAAATCTGGCATACTTGAGCGTCGAAAGGAATCAGTCAGTATGCGGAAATCGAAGTTTTCAGAGCACCAGAGGCGGGTGTAACCGATGCGCAGCATCAGCGTTGACACCTTGGTTAGCCGTCAGGATTCCTGCCATGGCATTGGCGTCGGATCGGGAACCTTACCGGAGGCCATTCTCACACCTAACGCAAAGGCGCGTTTGCAATCGTCGGGAAAAACTTTTGTATGACGCTGGAGCTTTGCGTTCTTATCAAAAGCCTCCGCCTCGTACTTGTCGTAATCGCTGTACTGCAGAGTGTCGGATGATAGAAACAACTCGCATGCGCCGAAATGCATCCCCAGCATCATTTGCGTCATAGCGAACATTCGGTCATACCCTATACGTTGGAGGATCTGATCAGGAGCATTCATCGTATAGATCATGGCTGTGTTGATGCGTCGCGGAAATAGCGAGGGTACAACCTTGGAATATTTTAAATACGGGAAGCAGAGTCGCTCTAGAAAAGCGCGTGTGGCAGCAGATTCGGCGCCATAATAGACAGGCGAGCCAATGATCAGGGCATCGGCCTGCTTTACAAGATCCAGCACCTCGGTCAAATCATCCTGTACTGAGCATATCCCGTCCATCTTTCGGCTTAGGCGCTTGCACGAGAAGCAACTGATGCAGCCAGAAAAGTTAAGATCGTATAGTTGGACCAGTTCAGTTTCCGCACCGGCTGACTAAGCGCCTTGCAGGGCATTATTCAACAACGTGACCGTATTCCAATTCTTCTTCCGTGGACTGCCGTTGAACGCCATGACCTTCATTGTCTACCTCCATCAGTTGTTAACGACATTCGTATTACTCTCTAAATGGCAAGAATCATCATTGCGAATTTATTGGATACCGCCAGCGATGAGATGGTCGTCGAACGACGCCAACGGCTGAGAGAGGGACCGATGCGCTTTGGGCGTAAAGCTTGCTCCGCAAGCTTTGTGACCAGCATCGGCGGTCCGCTCAATCGCATAGTTATATGCTATCTTTCACGTCTCTCAAAAGTCTATTTAATAGAACATCTTCAATATTTTTGCGGGAATCAATTACAGCGAGGATGTATATGGAATCTTTTGATACCCGATAAATAATTCGCCATGGATGAAATATGATTTCTCTATAGAGATGAATCCCTTCGAATTCGAGCTCTGGAACAACTCGGCCATATAATGGGTGCTCATTGAGTGGTATTACGGATTTACGAATTCTTGAAAGGATTAATTTTGCAGTTTTTGGATTATTGATTGAAATGTATCTGATTATTTCTTCTAAGTCTATGGCTGCAATGTGTGTCCAGTAAATAGTATGCCGATTAGTCATTATTTGAAATTTGCTTTTCAATGTTTATGAATACATCTTCATTGCTTACAAAATGACCATTCCGAATGTCTTCCTCACCCATGGCTACGAGTTTCATTATTCCAATTGTATTGCGCATTAACTCGTAAGATTCAGGGTCCTGCAGGACTGCTTTTGCCTCACCATTTTGTGTGATGATTACAGGTCGATGGGTTTCATTAATATACTTAAGAAGATCTGCTGCGCGAGCCTTTAGATATGATATTGGCTTGATGTCAGATGGATTTGGCATGTTTTTTACCTCCGGTCTTTATATGATACCATAAAAAGACCATGATCGTTCAACATCATGGCTAAATGCCGTTGTGTTGAGATTCTTCACCGGTTAGCAAGCGTACGCCCGCGATGAGCGGATCGCCGAACGAAGCCAACGGCAGAGTGAGGGAACCGATGCGCTTTGGGCGCAAAGCTTGCTCCGCAAGCTTTGTGACCAGCATCGGCGGTCCGCTCAATCGCATAGTTATATGTTTTACGCGGCCTTTTTTCTTTTCATTTCTTGAATTTTTTCAGCCAGAAGAATTTTCATTAAAGATTGATAGGGAACATCGCGAAGATTAGCCAAGACTTTTAAATCATTTATCATTTCTTCGGGCAATCTTAGGGAGATAGTCTTTAAGGATGGCTTTAAATTAGGAAATACAGCAATTTGGGCGGTTGACCAATCGACATAATCGCAAGAATCGTGTGTTGCCCAAAACTCACGCTCTTCATCTTCGGTTTTAAAATTAGGAATTTTCTTTTTCATATTTTCTGAACTCCTGGTGCTCACGGTCAGTCATATCTCTTGCTGATATGACGCGAACCTTGTCATTTCGCAAAGTGAAGGAAATGAAAAGATATCGACCTTGTTTGGTTTTACCTAAACAAATGTATCTTAGTTCATTTATGGTATGAGTCGAATCATTACAAACAAACTTTGGTTCGTTGAAAAATATTGATTCTGACTCGCCTTGTGAAACGTGATGTCGATCCCAGTGTTTCTGAGCATTTCCTTCATCCCAGTCGAACTCGATCGGCTCTGGAAAAAGCTGTTTAATTGTTGGCCTTGTCATATTGACAATATATGACCAACATATACTGAAGTCAAGGCTGACGATTATTCCTGAAACATATAACGCCAAGAGGTGGCTGGCGAGGCCGAGGATGATGCCGGCCACGAAGGATCTGCCCGACGCGAGGGGGAGAACCAGGAGCACGGGCGCCACGGAGTGGGTCAGGAGACTCCGGTGATACGGCATTCCCAGCAGCAGGATGTCCCAATCGCTGAGCGGATAGTGCAGGAACTGCCAGGCGGCATCGAGGGATCCGCCTCGCCATGGGAGGTGGGCCGGCAGGAAGAACAGGGCCGAGCTGGTCAGGAGCAGACCTGCAACCAGCGACACCGATGCCGGTGCCCGGTAGCACCGGATCTGACTGAGCGCGACGAAAAATACTGCACCCGACCCGCACGAGGCGGGAAGTGGGCCGGCGGCGCCCGGATGGCGCAGTTCAGCCGGACCCATCAGAGCATGCGCCAGGCCATCCGCGAAATACGCCGGCAACATCCCTTTCTCTGACCTCCCGTCAGGCCGCTCTCTCTATCGGACAGGACAAATCATCACATGGTCCGGTCGATCAATTATAGGTTTGTATATGATTCCAGTCAAAATTCAGGCCGGCGGGGATCACGCGCGGAGGCGGAGTAATGGCCAGGCATCGTGGACCGACCGGAGGGCGTTCCGGATAATGGACGGGGTCACCCATTCCGAGGTATCCTTCGAAGGCGCGGGCGATGCCTCTGCGCGGATACCACGAAGGAGACGACCAGCAGATGAAACGAACCGTGATGCTGATCATGCTCGACAACCGGAACGAGACGGCCGTCAACGTCCAGAAGATCCTGACGGGGTGGGGATGTCTCATCAAGACCCGCCTCGGCATCCACGACGGCGTGCTCGAAGGCTGCACCCAGAGCGGCCTCATCATGCTCGAACTGGTCGGCGAGGACGAGAAGCATGACGAGCTGCTCCGCAAGCTGTCGCTGCTCAAGGGCGTCAACGCCAAGCTCGTCCGCCTCCACCTCGAAACCGAACCGAAGTGACCACGACACCGGAGAAACCACAGAGGCTCAGCGACACAGAGGGAGGTCTTTGCGTGTCGGCGTCGAAGTGAGGCGGGTTTGAAACCCGGCCCTCCATGATGGAGGGGATCGACCTTTTGGAGGAGATCGCCCCTATGGAGGGGCTCGACCTCGGGAGGAATCCGCTCCAGGCCTCGGTGTCTCTGTGGTGAATCCACTCCGGAGTGAAGAGTTTCCCCTTGACAAATCCTTTGCGACATCTTAAACTGATCGTCACCTACGACGGAAGCGGATACTTCGGCTTTCAGCTGCAGCCCGATGTGCCGACGATCCAGGGAGACCTGGAGAAGGCGCTGGGGCTGATCCTGAAGGAACAGGTCCGGGTCCACGGGTCCGGGAGAACGGATACGGGGGTTCACGCCCTCGGGCAGGTAGCGCTGATACGCACGGCCAGCCCGTTCCCGGTTGACAAGTTCATCAAGGCTCTCAACGGGGTCCTTCCCCCGGCCATCCACGTGACCAGCGTGGAAGAGGCTTCACCGGAGTTCCATCCGCGCTTCTCGGCCGTGGGAAAATCCTATCGCTACCTGTTTCGACGGGTGCAGGAAAGATCCCCCTTTCTCGAGCGGTATACCTGCCAGGTCGAAGGTGAAATCGACGTCGGCAGGATGCGGGAAGGGGCAGCCATGTTCATCGGCGAACATGATTTTTCCTCGTTCACGCGATCGCCCGACACCAAGGATAACCCCGTCCGGAAGATCATGAGCGCCGACGTGACCGAAAACGGCGATGAAATCGTCTTCGAGGTCACCGGCAACGGATTCCTGCACAACATGGTGCGGAACATGGCGCGCGCTCTGCTGTTGATAGGCCGGCACGAAATGGAGCCGCTGGAAATCGTAGAACTGTACCGTAATCAGGACAGACGACGTCTCGGGCCGCCCGCTCCGGCGTCTGGGCTCTATCTGATGAAGGTCATGTACTAACCGAAACCCAATGAAGGAGGAACATTCGGTGAAGACGTTCATCCCCAAAGCCACTTCCCAGATCAAGCGGGAGTGGGTCCTCGTGGATGCCAAGGGCAAGGTCCTGGGTCGCCTCGCGTCCCAGATCGCTGCCATGCTCCGCGGCAAGAACAAGCCTACGTTCACCCCCAATGTGGACATGGGCGACTTCGTCGTCGTCGTGAACGCCGGCGAAATCCAGCTGACCGGTTCCAAGGCTGTCGAGAAGAAGTACTTCTGGCACACCGGGTATCCGGGCGGCATCAAATCCGTTTCTTACGGCCAGTTGCGTGAGACAGATCCGAGCCGCATGCTCTGGATCGCCGTCAAGAACATGCTCCCCCGCAACAAGCTGCGCAAGATCTACCTGCGCAAGCTCAAGGTGTATGGTGGGGCCGAGCATCCGCACGCCGCGCAGCAGCCCAAGGCGGCTGCTCTGCCGAAGGAATGAGGAGGAATTGATCAATGGCTGAAGCCAATTTCTGGGGAACCGGCCGCCGCAAGACCGCCACGGCCCGCGTTCGCATCGTGAAGGGTGACGGCAAGATCGTCGTCAACGCCCGCCCGTTCGAGACCTACTTCCCGCTGCCCCTGACCCGCAAGATCATCATGCAGCCCATGACGGTCACCGAAACCCAGGGCAGATTCAACGTCATCGCCAACATCCGCGGCGGCGGCAGCTCCGGCCAGGCCGGCGCCCTGCGCCACGGGATCGCCCGCGCGCTCGTGAAGTTCAATGAGGAGTTCCGCAGCCCGCTGCGCAAGAACGGCCTCCTGACCCGCGACCCCCGCATGCGGGAGCGCAAGAAATACGGCCTCAAGAAAGCCCGCAAACGGCCGCAGTTCTCCAAGCGCTGATCTTACCAGCGTTTCCCAAAAGGGGGTCGGATTCCGACCCCCTTTTTTGCCCCCTCACGAATTGGCGTTCGCTTTCAGAACGAAATCAGAATCAGAAGCAGAACGGAATCACAGAGAGCACGGAGGACACGGAGAATTTCACACAGAGAGATTGTATATTATATATTATATCCGTCTCTGTGATTCCTTTGTGTCCGTTGTGTTCTCTGTGCTGAAGCTTTTGTGATACTATGAGCCTCAGATATTTTTACGGGAGTGAGTGAATGAAGAACCAGCAAGATGCGGTCCTGGTCGAGAAAGCCATCGAAGCCAGCCGGAAGGCGTATGCGCCGTATTCGAAATTCCAGGTCGGGGCTGCCCTCGAATGCGCCGACGGAGAGGTCATCCTGGGCTGCAACGTCGAGAACGCCAGCTACGGCCTCACCAACTGCGCCGAACGGACGGCCCTGTTCTCGGCTATCGTCCAGGGGAAGCGCGAGTTCAAGCGCATCGCCGTCTTCGTTGACACAGACGAGTTCACCTCGCCCTGCGGCGCCTGCCGCCAGGTGCTCGCCGAGCTCGCGCCGAACGCGACCGTGCTTCTCGTGAACAAGCACCGCAAGGTCAAGAAAACCACCGTCAAGGCCCTCCTGCCGCTCGCCTTCGGTTCGGAAGACCTCGAGCACCACGCCGAGGTCCACGGCGAAGGGCATTGACCGGTTCGATCCCATGAACATGCAGGCGTAGGGGCGGGTTTCAAACCCGCCCCTACATTATATATAGAAACATATTTTAGAAGAGAGGGTTGTCATGAAACACCGGGTCGGGTTGGTTCTCTGCGTCTTGCTGGGGATGTTCGCCATGGCGGCGGGGGCCGCGGGCCCGGACACGACGGTTGCGACGACCGCCGCTATCGTTTCGACGACAACGGGTCAGGCGACGGCCGATGCGGCTGCGACAGAACCGAAACCGGCCTTCTCCCTCTGGTTCGCCGAGCGCCGGAAGCAGGCGACCGCTGCCGGCCTCACGCCGCGCTCGCCCGTTTCGGGGGGTTCGGGAACCAGCCCCCGCGGCGAGCGCGGCACCTGGTCGATCCCTGTGCCCGAGATCAACCCCCTGGGCGCCCAGAAGCTCTACACCAAAGGAACGGGCTACAAGAAGGCCGGCGGCCTGAAGCTCTCCTTCGCCGAGAACGGCACCTTGATCCAGAGATCCCTTTCCGGCGAGTCGTGGACGCTGTCGTTCGCCGTGAAGCAGGGCGACGTCCTGCCGTTCCTGAAGGAGTATGCGCAGAAGATCGGCGGCGAGCTGCTTCCCGGCCTCTCCGACGACGGCTTCGCCTTCCGCGTGACGAAGCCGGACGGCGTCTGGTGGTGCGACGTCAGCGCCGAGTCGCGTGACCGCGCCGACCTCCGGATCCTCCGACAGCCGGTTCTGCCGCTCAATACCGAGCTCAAGGTCCCCAAAGCCCAGTTCGGCCCCGACGGCGTGTTCCGATGCGTCGCAAACGTCCCGGGCCGCACCTTCCTGCTCCTCGAGTGCAGCCTCTCCAATGGGGCAATCACCCTGGCCGCGAACAACGATCAATACACGCGCGATGGGATGACCCTGATCCGGTTCCGCAAATATCCCGACGCCGCGGAGTACCCGAGCTACACGTATCACGACTTCCCTCAGGACCCCGGTATCTACGAGATCACCCTCGAGAAGCGGGGAAGCGCGCTGCCCGACGAGGTCACGCTGAAGCTGGTCGAGACGCCCCATGCGCTGCCGGGGTACAAGGCGGGCGGAATGGGCCTGCTGGTCGTGAAGAACGCCCCCGCCGGGAAGGTGTATGCCACGCCCCAGCCGTTTGTCGATATCCGTCAGGCCGGCTGCTCGCTCGCGGGCGGCGTCACGCGTGATTTCGGCGCGGCGTGCGGGAACGACGTCACGTTCCGGCTGCCGGCCGGGTATTACACCGTCGGCTGTGCCCTGAACGGCGAGTTCTCCGACGCGAAGACCCAGCTCGTGCCGGTTTCGGCCGGCGAACGCACGACCGTCCGGCTGCCCGAGAGCACGGTCGCGGCGAACGCCGTCCTGGCGGCGCGCGGCGACGACCGGCAGGTGACCGGCGAGATCACGTTCAATGCCAAGAAAGACCTCGGCCAGACGGCCGAGATCGCCATCTCGGTGAGTGACCCGCAGGAGCGGGACATCTTCCCGACGAAAGAGAACACCGTCATCACCGAAAGCGGCGCCAAGACCGAGATCCTCGATATCCGGCGCGAGATCGCCCCATGCAGTATCGCGCTCGCCATCGACTCCTCGGGCTCGATGAAACGCGACATGAAGGCGACGATCGCGGCGGCCAGGACATTCCTCGACTCGCTGCCCGAGGGGAGCTTCGTGAAGCTCATCGATTTCGACGGCACGGTGCGCGATCTGAAGGGCACGACGGGCAAGGAAGCCGTGAAAGCCCTTTCCGCGATCAGGGCCGAGGGCTCGACCAGGCTGTATGACGCGACGGTCAAGGGCCTCGAGCTGGTGAAAGGGAAGACGCGGCCGGCCGTCGTGGTGTTCACCGACGGCGTCGACTCGCGCGAGGACAAGAAAGGCACGGGCAGCACGAACAGCCGGGAGCAGGTCGTGAAGCGGATCACCGAGGCCGAGATCCCCGTCTACACGATCGGGTTCGGCAAGCGGCTGAACGCCGACGAGACCGTCACCGGCGTCGACGGGGCCCCGGACATCGCGTGTCTGACCGAGTTCGCGGCCGTTTCCAACGGCCAGTATTACCCAGCGAAAGACCCCGAGGCACTGCGCTCGGTGTTCGCCGCGATCGGGTCACGGCTCGGCAACAACTTCGTCATCACCTACCGGCGGCCGACCGAGAACAACGCCGGCAACACCCCGGTCGTATCGATGGTCGTCGACAACTCCGGCTCGATGAACGCCGACCCGAAGAAGCCGAACGCGAAGGACGGCAACTTCCGGATGGAGAAGACGAAGCGGATGCTGCGTGAGTTCATCGGGAAGCTGCCGCCGGCCGCGGTGGCCCAGCTCACGACGTTCCAGGGCGGCGGGGCCAAGCGGATCGAGGTGAACCGGCGCCAGGTCTCGACCACCGGCCGCGTGGAGCTTCTCAAAGCGCTCGGCGAGATGGTCGCCGACGACGGGACGCCCATCGTGTCCGCGCTGACGTCGGCGTATGAGAACCTCGTGCCGATCCCCAGCCGGCGCAAGGTCATCGTGTTCCACACCGACAGCGGGCTGGAAGTTCAGAAGTCGCAGGAGAGCGAATACCGGAAGATTCTCGAAAAGATCCGGCAGAAGGGCATCTTCGTGCTCTGGATCGGCATGGGCATCTCGACGCCCGAGAAGGAGAAGGTGTTCGCCGACGCGGCGAAGGCGACCGACGGCGAGTATGTCGTCAGCGAGTCGACGGAGGAGATCGCGAAGAAGCTGGCCGCGCTGCTGGAACGGCTCGAGAAGCCCGTCGAGTCGAAGCTCGTGACGGTCGCGGTCGAGATCGGCTACACCTCGGCGCAAGGCGAGGCGCTCCAGTACAAGGCCCAGGACCAGGCCGAGTTCACGCCGCCCGCGAAGGCCGGGACGCCGATGGAGCCGGACGTCGTCACCGTCGCGACGGGGGAGAAGGCGCCCCTGAACGATGCCCCGACCGCCCGGGCCGTCGGCGGCACGGCCGTCGAGGGCCTCGACAACGCAATCTGCGCCCGGACCGAGATCGGCCGGACGATGAGCAACCGGGCGATGGATCTGACGGTGAAGCGGGCCGTCTACTTCGACCGGCTGCTGGGGCTCGACGCGCGGCGGAGCGATTTCCAGTTCGCCGCCTTCGAAATCGAGCTGCGCAACCGCACCGAGAAGAACATTCCCTATATCATCCCGAGTATATTCAAGCATTTTTATCTCGGTCTCGACGCGAAGGGGCTGTACCCCGCCTCGAAAGCGACGTGGCTCGCGGAGTCTCCCGTCACGCGGATCGGCGAGCCGTCCATCGAGCTGCCGGCAGGCGGAACCGTGACGGGCACGTTGGTGTTCCTGGTTCCGGCGCACAGCGACGGGTTCGTCCAGCAGTCGCTCCACTTCTACGACACCGGGTATGGCCACATCCAGATGCCGATCGCGGGCACAGTGCCGGACAAGTGGCTCGAGCTGGAGAAGCTGCCGACCGCCAGGCCGGCCGATCTTTCCGACACGTTCAGGCTTTCCGTCACGGCGACCGCGGTCGAGCAGAAGCTCGACCGGTACACCGCGGAAGACGGGGCCCGCTTCCGGATGATCGAGGGTGTGTTCGAGTCCCGCGTCCAGGCGCTGCTGAACATCGATCCCGCCCAGCGGATCTGGCTGCGATACCCCACCACATCGGGGGATCTGATGGCCCGCCTCAGCGACGTCACCGGCTTCATCCCACTCGGGTTCCGCGACCCCGTGATGCTGGCCCCCTCGTCGGACAACGTGGTCCGGCTGGCCTACGAGGTTCCGACGGCGCTTGATGTATATCAGTCTGAATTGTATTTCGACCTGGCGAAAGGCCGTGCCGTCGTCCCGGTCACGGCCGGCAGGGTGTTCGGCGCCCCGGCCCCGGTCGCCGAGATCGACGGGGAGCTGTTCTCGCTCAGGATCAACCAGCTCACCCAGGTGGCCGACGGGGTGACCGTCACCGACGAGGCCAGCGACACGCACACGCTGCTGAAAGGCAGCGTCCTGCTCGACGTGACCTTCATCGACAAGCCCGGCAACGACGGCACGCTCATCCCGGCGAATTATTTCGCGCTGGTCAACCGGTCGTACAAGCCGGGCGCAAAGGGAAGCGCGGGCCGCCTCGGCCTCGGCGGGGGAGGGGCATCGGGAAAAGACCTGCTGAATCCGTCAAGAGCCGGCGAGAGACTGATCTTCGGCCTCGGAAGCCGGTTCGGCGTGTTCGAGGGACAGCAGCGGCGCGCGATCCTCGTGTTCGACGCTCCCGGCGGGGATCTCGCGAACTGGACGCTCCAGTCGCCGTACAACGACAAACTCCAGGTGGCCGTGAGCCGCGGGGCCTTCGCGTCCCCCGAACTGATCGCCTTCCGGACGAACCTGCCCACCCGGGAATCCCCGTTTCACAAGCTCCTCGACGCGGCCGTCGATGCCGCCGTCCAGCGTCGGGCGGCCCTCGAGCCCAACCGGCGGTACACCCCGGCCGTCCGGCTCGAACAGAACGACGGGTTCGAACAGCTGGTCATCCCGCCGGTCAATACGGCCGGCATCCGGGCGATGGCCGCCGTGATGAACGAGCGGCAGTTCCTCGACCTGATGGGGTCGCTCACCTGCATTCCGAAGCTGTCCTACGGCGACAAGGGAAACGTCTGCGAAATGAGCCCGGAAAGCGTGGTCACCCAGGGATTCGGCGACATCGGGGCCACGGCCAATCTCGCGATGGGGCTTCTGTCGAAGCTCGGCCTTTCCCCGCGGCTCGAGGCACTCGCGTTCACCGATGCGGGAGCCGGCGCCCTGCTCGCATATCACGGGATCGACGTGAAGAAAGAGAAGGCGGTGCCGGTCGGCATCTCGTATGACACCGACGGGAACGGGCGCAAGACGTTCGTCGTTCCCTTCATGACGGATCTTTCCGAACTTTCCGGCTTCGTCTTCCGACCTGGGGATCCGTCGAAAATCGACGGCGTTCCCGGCGGCCGTTCGGCCATGATCACCGTCACGGCGGTGTATGAGCCCGGCTCCGACGGCTCCGCCAAGGCTTCGACAGGGGATGCCGGCGCAGCTCTCGGCGGGGGCGGCGGAAAAAAGACAGCGGAGCTGCGGCTGCTGCAGACGAGCCTGCGTCTCGACGCCCTGAGCCGGGATGCCATCGACCTCGCCTTCGCGCCCGTCACGGCCGGCGGAAGAACCGCTTATGGAGCGGTTCTCACGACCCCGTTAGGGGTCGTCGCCGGGGAGTCGATGCTCGAGCAGTACCGCCGGATCCTCGCGATACGGGTCGAGGTCAGCGGTCTCGACCGGCCCTGCATCCACACGATCGACCTGGCGGGGGACCGGAAACCGGATGCCTTCCTCATCACCCTCGGGATCAACCTGCCCGATCTGCCCGCCTCATCTGCGGCGGCGCTGACCGATGCGTTCCGGGCGGCGTATGACGGCGTGAAGAAGCCGGAGCCGTTCACCGTCGCGCGCTGGCATCATCGCCAGGTGCTGTACCGGCTGATCGCCGGCCAGACGTTCTTCGACACCCGGATGGTACCGGCCGGCCAGATCCTCCTGGGCCGGATCCGGAAGCCGCGCTGCATCGCCGTGGTCTCGGAGCGCGGGGGCGACGGCCTGCTGACCACCTCGATCGACCTGCTCCAGCCATTCAACGAAGTTCACGCGGGGGACGAGAACCTTCGGAGAGCCTATTTTCTGCTGAACGGTCTGTACCAGTCGGGCCTGGAGTCTCGGATCCTGCCGGAAAGCACCAGGATGGGGTACCTCGACGTGTGGCGGAACCTTCCGAAAGACGCGGAGCTGCTGGCCATGGCGGTCGGCGGCGACCGTCTTGCGCTGCACAAGCAGATGGTGAAGGCCGGATCGTATCCGGCGAAGCTTCTCGAGGCGGTGAAGGAGAACCGGAAAGTCCTGTTCTTCCCGTCGAAGCCCGCCTCGCTGGCCGGGAAGGACCGGTTCGCCTGGCTCGAGATCGATCCGCTCACCTTCGAGACGCTGTCGGTGCTGGACAACGGGCTCCATGGCGGCACGGCCGAGTTCTCGATGCTTACCACCTCGCTCGGCGAGGACACGCGGGAGTTCGTGAAGGGCACCTGGCTCGGGATCAACATGTCGGTCTGGTCGGTCGGAAGCATCGCCCTGAAAACCCAGGAGAAGGGCCAGATCTTCACCGAGGCCAAGGCGCTGGCGCTGAAGATCGGGGCCACGCTCGCCGAGTTCCAGGACAATCTGGGCAAGGCGAAGGAGTATTACGACAAGATCGGCGAGCTCGAGGAACAGGCCGACGAAGCGCTCGAACGCATGGAGGAGGGCGGCGGCGGCGACGGTGATAACACGGATTACGGTGGCAAGATCAAGGAGAATCTGACGAAGGTGTTCGACCAGCTCCCGCGCGTGAAGATCCTCGGGGTGGACGTCAACGCCAAGCTGAAAGAAGGTTTCCGGGGCTTCACCAACGGCTACAACACGGCGGTCGACGTGTATTTCCATGCCTTCAGCGGCACGAAAAAGCACGTCGAGGTGGGCAAGGGCGGGGGCGAGTGACCGGCCGGCCCCCGTTCAGAGATCGAACGGGACGGTGTCGGCGGGGTCGTGGGGCGTATCGGCAAACTCGATCATCACCGCATCCTCGATCGCCCGCAGCGCGTGGGCGAGGCCGGGGAGGATCGTCATGCGCGTTCCCGGGCCGAGGGTCTCGCGTCCGCGCACGCCCGTCTCTATATCGCACCAGATAAATTCGATCCGGCCCGAGACGATGAAAAACTCCTCGCGCTTCACCCGGTGGTGATGCCGGCCGCGCCAGGCGCCGTCGCGGGCGTTGAGGGTCAGCACCGCAATATGGCGGCAGGCGGGGCCGCTGAGAAGCTGGTGCAGCTCGCCCCGCTCCTCGCGGATGGTCCGTTCCCAGGGGAGGTCGGGGCGTTTGCCGTTGGTCCAGATCCGGAGGCGGTCGGTCACGGCTTCGGCTCGTTGTCGCTCCGGGACAGTTTCACGATCAGGCCGGCGATTGCCTCGGGCGAGACGATATAGGTGTTTCCGCAGAAGTGGCAGGTGACGGTCTGGGTCTCTTTTTTCTCGACGATGTCGCGCAGCTCGTTCACGCCCAGCATGCCGACCGAAGCGACGACCTTCTCGTAGGAGCAGCCGCAGCCGAAGCGCAGTTCCCGGGAAATCACGACGCGCAGGTCGTCCAGGCCGAGCAGCTTCTGGTAGGTCGAGATATCGGCCGAGTTGGCGAGCAGCTCGCGGATCGAGCGGTCGTTGAACCGTTCGAGCAGGGGGACGAACTGTTCGACATCGGCATCCCGTGTCCGTTCGATGCGGGCGCCCGAGGCGCGCGCCACGGTGGCGTTCGCCGAATTCGAGACGAGCTCGATCGCCACGGGCCGTCTGAGCACGAGGTTGAAGTAGCTGGCCAGGGCCGAACGCACATCGGCCGGGCAGCTCTGCACCTGCTGCTGGTCGATCGCGCCGCGCCGGTTCGACCGGATGACGGTGAGGCGGCCGTAGGAGCCGAGGATGCTCTTCATGTCGCAGGTATCCTGGCCGTCGAACTCGTTGAACAGCTTCTTGTGGGTGTAGCCGCGCATCGTTCCGGTGGTCGAGACGTCGAACATGCAGCCGCCGACGGGGCCGTCGACCTGGAGCTGGAACGAGATGCGCTCGTCGGCCTCGGTGATCTCGGTCGAGAGCAGGGCGGCGGCGACGAGCCCTTCGCCGAGGAAGCGGCCGGCGGTCGGTCCGGAAAGATGCATCTGTTCCAGCTGGCGTGCCGTTTCGGTGACGTCCGCGATCGAGAGGAAGATTTTGTATCGCGGCGAATATGCATGCAGCAGATAATCCATGGCCACCCCGTCTGGAAAAGTGTCTTGCAGTATACCAGAATTTTCCTCCGCTGCCTACAGGGCAGGGGATCGTGAACGGGCAACCGTGACCGGGCGGATCGCGATCCGCCCCTACGAATAGGCGGGGAATGCGATGGGCCGTCTTGGTGTGCGCGATCCCTATGGGATCGGGAGTGTGGCAGAAGAGCATCTGCGTCATCTGTGAAATCTGCGGATCGTTCTTTTCCGGATTTCGTTTCGTTCTCCGGGTCATCGACCGGAATGATTGCGCGGATGCGGTCTGCATGCTAGAATCGGGCTCATGAGCACCAAGAAGGTTCAGACACGGCAGGAGATCCAGGTCGTCGGCTTCTACATCGGCTCGGACGAGTATGCCCTCAACATCGCGAAGGTCCGCGAAATCCAGGCGATGACGGACATCCGCAAGATGCCCAAGGCGCCGAGCTTCGTCGAAGGTGTGATCAATCTTCGCGGCCACATCGTGCCGATCATCGATCTGCGCAAGCGGTTCGATCTCCCCCCCGTCGCGGACCTGCACCAGTCGAAGATCCTGATCGTCGAGTTCAACCGGAACCTGGTCGGCATGATCGTCGACAACGTGTCCGAAGTCATCCGCTTGTTCACCGACCAGATCGAGAAGACCCCCGATGTCTTCGCCGTCAACGCCGGGTCCCAGTATATCCAGGGCGTCGCGAAGCTCGAAGAGCGTCTGATCGTCCTGCTCGACATCGAGAAGCTGCTCTCCTTCGAGGAGCAGAAGCAGCTCGCCGGCCTGAAGGGCTGAAATGGCCGCCTCGAATTCCGGCTCGGGTCTCCGCAGCTGCGTTTCCTGTCTCGGTTGCGGATGTATATTTCCAGCAATTTTTCTTGCCGGGTTGGTCGTCGCCGCAATCTTCCTGTTGCCCCAGCTCACGGAGCCTCCCGCCTCATCCTCGCTCCCCAGGCCCGCCGAAATCACACGCGAGGATCGCTGGAGCCTCCAGGACAAGCTCGCCGCCGCCGTGCAACAGGCGGGAAGCGGCCCGCTCCGGCTCGATCTCACCCTGCCCGAGTTCAATGCCCTTCTCGGCCGCGCCGAGCCCCGGCCGGCGGCCGGCTTCGCCCTGACACGGGCCTGGGCATACCCCGACGCCGACCGGCTCCATTTCGTTCTCGAAGGCTCCGGCTTCTGGCAGCGGCGCCTGACGCTCGAAATCGTCCTGGCGAACCCGACCGCCCCGCAACGCCTCGCCCTTATCCGGTTCAACGAACACGCGATCCCCGATCGCCTCGTCCATCTCATCGGGCATCGATGGATCGAACGCTGGCTCGCGGACGGCCTCGGCATCGATATCCGCCCCGGCACACCGGCCGCCTGTGACATCGCCATCGCCTCGGATGTCGTCATCCTCACCGGTATCTTCCCCCGCCTCGGAATCCCCGCGCAAGGAGCAGGGCAGTGATTCTCGACAAGCTTCCCCCGACGCTGGCCGGTATTCTTCCCCCGGGAACCGGCTCCCAGGACATTCTCGTCTACGAGTCGACCTCGGCCTTCGACGGCACGACGGGCACATCCTGGCTCATCGTCTCCCCACCCGCCGTCTTCGTCTTTTCAGCCCCGCCTCTCGGCACCCCGGAACCGGTCACCAATTTCCTCGTCCGGGGTGTGCAGTCGCTGACGGCATCCAAAAGTATTCTTGGCGATATACACTTGGCCTTCTCCCTCCGGTCCGAGGAAAAGCCCTTCGTCTTCTCGATTCCGAGCCTGCTGCAGCATGAGTGGCACGACCTGAGCGGGCGTCTGGCCGGGATTTTCGGCGACACCTTCACGCCCGAGGTGACGGACACCTCGTTCGGCAGCGGCTCCCTGATTGACTCGACCTCGGGCATCACGCTGGCCGCCATTCCCGGCATCGACTTCAAACCTATCTCCGGAGTCACCATCGACACCTCCAAGATGGCCTCCTCGCTCGACACGACGATGTCCGACCTCGGGGACCAGATCACCGTCCAGGTGACCGACGAAAGCGGTTCAACCCCCTCGACGCTGGCCGACCTGTCGGCCGGTCTTTCCCTGCCGGCGCGCGAGCCTGTCAAGCCTCAGTCGAAACAGGCGGTCGAAGCGGCCGAACAGAAGAAAAAGAAGTTCCACAAGTCGCGGCCGAACCTGCTTCAAGAACCGCCGCGCGACGCCGACGGGGTTTCATCGGTCGTCTGCCCCGCCTGCAGCCGGAAAAATCTGCCCGACTATACCTACTGTCTTGGCTGCGGCCAGGAGCTCGAGTCCGCCAAGCGCAAGCAGCAGCGCAAGACGGGCAAGCCCCAGGATTACGGCTACTCGTCGAGCTCGGGCGGCCAGGAAGAGGAAGCCTCGGGCTGCCTCACCCAGCTGTTCTACTTCATCATCGGGGTGGGCGCCCTGCTGTTCTTCATCTCGATCGGAAAATAACGCCGCTCAGACCCCGCCCGGGAACGGATCGGCCGCCAGGAGCTCGGCCCCGCGGCGGATGTACAGGGGACACTCCCTGGCCAGCCGGTCGAGGCCCGCCGTCAGCTCCTCGTGATCCGGCCACTCGTCGGCCGGCACGGTCTGGGTGTCGTGGCTTCCCAGCAGTAATGCCCGCCATGGGGTGCCGACGGCCGGTCGTCGGGCCAGCTCGATGATGAGGCGCCGCTCTTCGATCGCGACGATCCGGCCGCTCTCCCCGCCGATCACGACCTGGCCGCGCGCCTGGCGTGGCAGCCCGTGGGCAGCCCCCAGATCAACCCCGGCCAGCAACCCGCGGCCGCGCGTTCGGAGAGGGTATGCCCACCCCTCGAGGGTCAGGGTGGCGGTAAGCCCCATCGGCTCGATCGTTTGTTTCGCATATCCGAAGAGTTCCCGGCCGATCTGGGGGACGGATTTCAGGCGGGCCGGAACGGGCCCCGCCCCGGCGCCCAGGATGACCAGCGCGCGGATATCGCCCAGCAGGCGGCCGGCCGCACGCATGAACAGGTCACACTCCTGCCTGCCGCCAAACGGCTCGTCGAGCCAGAAGCCCGCAATGTCAACGGCCGCAAGGCCCGGAAGCGCCTCGAGCAGCGACATGCACCCCGTTGGCCCGGGATCGGCCATCAATTCTCCCGACCGGACGCGGATCAGCAGGGAAACCCGGCGGTTGCAGGCCTGGGCCGCATTCGAGGCGACGATCGCCTCGGACGTCTGGCCGACCGTCACATGGAATCCATTCCGGACCGCTTCGGCGATGCTTCCCGAGGAGGCGGGGGGTGCGAGAAGACGGATCCAGCCTTCCTCGGCAACGGCCGCCGGCCCCGTGAGGCGGAACCCCCGGCTGATGTACCCCCAGCCGCCGCGCCGTTTCAGTTCGGGCGCAACCTGCCGCCACGACCGTGCGAGGATCGGGGAACGCAGATCGGCGACCCAGTCCCTCCCTTCGGCTGCCGGCACGTTTCCCAGAAGGGCCGGCTGGTCGAGAACCAGCCAGCAGGGGGCATCCCATGGCGGAATGCCCGTGGCAAACGGGGGGGCGGGATTCATGGCATCAGACCGTCGTCACCGAGTCGTGCGCCGGCGTGCCGTTCCCATCGTGTTCGGGTTCTTCGGCCGAGTCGTCGCGCACGGGGCATCCCATCAGGCGGCTTCCGATCTCGCACACGCGCTCGTAGACCAGGTCCTGTATCTCCTGTTCGGTGTGGCCCTGTTCCAGCATTCCCGGAACGTCGATCGGCTCGCCGAAACCCACCTTGATCGTCACGGGGCGCGGAACCGGCGAGCCGGGCGGGTTGAGCAGGTGGTTGTTCGCGATATAGGCGGGCAGCACGGGCACTTTCTGCCGGACGGCGAACTTGATCGCGCCCGGCTTGAAGGGCCGGATCAGACCGCGCGGGTTGCGGGTTCCCTCGGGGAAGATGCCGAGCACCTTTCCGTCGGCGAGCACGCGGAGGCAGGTCTTGATCGACGTCGGATCGGGCTTCGCCCGGTCGACCGGGAACGCCAGGGATTTTCGCAGGAACCATCCGATGATCGGATTGTCGAACGCCTCTTTCTTCACCATGATGTAGACGGGGTGGGGAAGGGCGCTTCCGAGGATCAGCCCGTCCAGCACCGAGGCATGGTTCGCCACCACGAGATACGGCGGTTTCGCCGGCATGTGTTCGAGCCCCTCGATCGTCCAGCGGTTATAAACGGTTAATATGAAATGACAGATATTTTTGACGAACCTGTAGAATGTCAGCGACGGGGCCGTCTGGGCAAGTTTGCCCTCGTTGCCGCCACGCTGACCGACCAGATAGCGCACGCTCCGCCAGACGATCCAAGCCGTCGCGATCACGGCCAACACCGGCACCACCAGGGCCAGCACGGTTCCGACCCCGGCGATCACGCCTTCCACGAAGCTGATCAGAGGATTCGCGGTGCCGCCCGTCGTGACCGTCGAAGCGGCGCGGAGGCCGGTTTTCCCGGCATGCACCGAGACGGTCGCGCTCTGGCCGAGAACGAGGGCGATCAGCAGGAAGATGCTCTTCAGGTCGCCATCCGGCAGGATCGTCACGGTCACCAGGGCCGAAAGGACCATTTTCACGGGAAGCTCGATCGCATCGAGGGCGTGATCGACCACCGGAATCTTGTCGGCCGTCGCTTCGACGGCCGCAGCCACGAGAAGCGCGATCAGAACCGGCGTCTGCGCGAGGAAAGCAAGCCCCTGGCCAATGTGGAGCCAGCCCGGAAAAAATCTGTAGACGATGCCGATCAGCAGCGGAGGCAGGAAAGCCCGAAACCCCGTGCACGCCGAGAGGCAGATCCCGGCGAGCACGGGGACGACATATTCGAGTCCCATGACCGACCCCCTGCTACTGGAGCAGGGCCGGCATCTTCAGGGAAACGCGGCGCACGGCCTCGGCATTGCCCGAGGCTCTGAACGCCTCGATGGCGGCCGCATACGACACATACGCCTGCTGGTTCCGTCCGAGCGAGGCCAGGATGCCGCCGATGTCCTCATGGACGATCGCCGCCCAGGCCGTGTCCGGGTGCGCTTCCAGCCGGCCGAGGATCGAGCGGTACCGCACGAGGGCCGAGAGCGGCCGGTCCATGTCGCGCATCAGCCGCGCCGCCCAGACGAGCGGCCCGACCGAGTAGGGAGTCCCGGCGTGCTGGCGGCGCTGCATTTCGGCCGACTCGTCGATGACCCGCACGGCCTCGGAGATCAGGCCCCGCTTCACCAGCTCGTCCACGGCGCCCGTGACGGCCGCCCCCGACGCGTCGCACACCGTGTCCCCAGGGATCGCGACGGCCTCGACGGCCCCGGCCTCTCCGGACAAGCCGCAGGCACCATCGGCCTCGCAGGCCGCCCGCACGGGCGTGCCGGTCACCGCGAGAACCGCGGCCAGGCCGGCGACGGCAAGGCCTTTTTTCAACATCATCCCGGTTTTCATCGATACACCTCACATGTTATATATTGTATGTAATTATTCTTCCTCGGACGGACGACCGCTCAGCAGGCGGCCGGCGAACAGCAGTGCGGCGTTCCGGTCGCGCACCTGGCCGAGGTGCTGCGCCTCGCGCACGGCATCGAGGATCTCGCGAAACTTCGGCCCGGGCTGGAGGCGGAAATGCGTCATCAGGTCGGTTCCGTTGATCAGCGGCGCCTGTTTCGCATACTCCATCTGCCGGTAGAAGTCCGACATGATGCTCTCGATGCCCTTCTCGAACACGGCCATGTCGTCCTGGCTCTCGGGGCCCTGCGCAGCCAACCGGTCTGCCAGCGACATCAGGGCGATCCCCACGCCGTCACGGCCGGTTTCCGTGTAATACCGGAACAGCCGGCGGTCGGACAGCCCCTCCTGCAGGATCACCCCGGGCCGCATGTGGTTTTTCACCACGTTCATCAGAAAGTTGAGTTCGGCCGTCGAGAGGCGGAACCGCTCGGCGACGGTCTTGCACAGCCGCACGCCTTCCATTTCGTGGCCGTGGAAGACGATCCGGCCATCCTCCTCGCGCTCCCGGCGGCAGGCGGGCTTGCCGACATCATGCAGCAGGCAGGCGAACTTGAACACCTGCCGGAAGGTCCGGTTCCCCGAAATAGGCTCGTCGAGATACGCCTGGAACTTCTTCCAGCCCTCGACAGGCGCGTCGTTGCGGTCGATGAGTGCCTCGAACCGGCGCAGCGCCTCGATCGTGTGATCGAACACGTCGAGATGGTGCCAACCGTTCTGACTGACCCCCCGGGCTTCTTCCAGCTCGGGAAGGATGCGCGCGAGCACCCCGAGTTTCGACATCGTTTCGATCCAGGCGGCGCTTTCGGACGTCGCAAGCATCTTGAACAGCTCGTCCCGGATCCGCTCGCCGGAAACGCCCTCCAGCAGCGGGGCATCCCGCCGGATCGCCTCGGTCAGCTCCTCGTCGAACCGCATGCCGAGGCCGGCCCCGAACCGGAACGCCCGCATCACGCGCAGCGGATCATCCTGAAACGCCGTCGGCGCGCACATCTTCAGCCGCTTTTCCACGAGCGCCTCACGGCCGCCGAGCGGGTCATACAGGGGCAGAACGGGATCGAGCAGCGGCCATGTGACGCGCACGGCCATCGCGTTGATCGTGAAGTCGCGCCCCTGCAGGTCCCCGTCGATGCCCTCGGCCCGGAACCGTGCGATGTCGACGGTGAACGAGCGACCCTCGATCGACCGGACGATCCGGGCGACCTCGTGGTCCTCGTCGAGCATCACGAAGCCGCTCTTCTTGTTCCGGGCATAGGTGTTCGCCTGGGCCGTGAACGGTACCGATACGGCCAGATCGCAGTCGGCGATCTCGGTCGCACCGAGCACCAGGTCGCGAACTGCCCCGCCGACGAGCCAGATCTCG
>ENA-UOWO01000983-UOWO01000983.1-activated-sludge-metagenome-genome-assembly--contig:-NODE-983-length-39129-cov-7.456723_pt1 | contig 39129 bp, 34 predicted proteins | sample MGYA00238148_ERZ761564 | MGnify/ENA primary metagenome ERZ761564 (study PRJEB28885, sample SAMN05720194) | activated sludge metagenome | isolation source: Anaerobic digester | place: USA... | reverse complement strand
TTTGCCTGCCATATTTTCAGCATAAATGTTTATGCTGTTCTATGCAAGCTCCAAAAATAATATCTAATATCTCACTTTAACACTTAAAAATTGTTTCCATATCTTGGAGCATCGCTTTGGCTGAGCTCCTTGTCTTGAGCTCCACTCGGCCGTCGGTTTTGTCGGAAACAACCAAACGGATCGGCAGACCTAAGAGATCGGCATCTTTTAACTTTTCCCCAGGAGAGCTATCAGCGCGATCGTCAAAGAGTACCTCGGATCCTTTTTTGACTAAATAATCATAAATCTTATCAGCTTGCTGTTTTACCTTATCGTCTTTTGATAAATTTAGCAAATGATATTGAAACGGTGCCACTGACTCGGGCCAGACTATACCGGCCTCGTCGTGAAAAACCTCCACAATGGTGCCCATAAGGCGTGAGGGGCCGATACCATAGCAACCCATATAGACTAACTTACTGTCCCCTTTTTCATCCGTATATTTCAAATTAAAAGATTCAGAAAATTTGGTGTTAAGTTCAAAAATATTGCCAACCTCAATGGCTTTTTTCTTTTCTAGCTTGGTATTACCACACCTAGGACAAGAATTTTGATCGGCAATTATTTCTTTATTTATCCCCAAACGGCATTTTTTACACAAATGAATTTCATCTTCACCTGACTCGCAGACGGTCTGATACTCATGAGAATATTTGGAAAAACTGCCGCCAGAGGCAAAGGTTTTGTAGGTAATCTCGCCCAAAGATAACCGCTCAAAGACGCGCTCATAAGCCTTAGTCATACGTTCGTAAAATATTTTTAAATCCTCTTGATCGGCGTGAAAAGAGTAGACATCTTTCATACGAAACTCTCGGCCACGCAGGAGCCCCGACTTGGCCCGCGCTTCGTTTCTGAATTTGCTCTGAATCTGATAAACAGCAAAGGGCAAATCTTTGTAGGAAAAAACAAACTGCTTGGCCAAGGGAGTGACGACTTCTTCATGGGTCGGGCCCAAAGTAAATTCACTGCCACGTATGCCTTCTAGCTTAAAAAGAATATCATGCATAGTATCCCAACGATTGGTGACAGCCCAATTTTCTTTGGGTTGTAGCGCTGGCATCAAAATTTCTTGGCAACCAACCGCGTTCATTTCTTCACGGATGATATTTTCGATTTTGGTCAAAACGCGCAGGCCCAAAGGTAGAAAGGTATAAATACCGGCGGCCAGCTTATCAATATAGCCGGCCCGGAGCAAAAATTTGGCGTTGATTGATTCTTCGTCTTTGGCAAATTCTTTTTTGGTTTTAGTAAACAGCTGGGATTGGCGCATATGATAATTTTAAATTTTAAAATAATTTTTAATTTAAAATTTCTAAAAAATCGCAACCTAAAAAATAGATTTAAAAGCATTAATAATACCCTCACCATAGGTGCGTAGATCACGGAAAGTAACCAGAATAATCAAAGCGATTAGAAAAAAGAAACCGGCTTGGTGCGTCAACTCCACATATTTCTGACGCAAGGGGCGGCCTTTAATTTTTTCGAATAAAAGAAATAAAATCCGACCGCCATCAAGTCCGGGAATAGGAAGCAAATTAACAATGGCCAAATTTAAGGACAGCATGGCGGCGAATTGGAGGATATAGATAAAGCCCAACTTGACCACTTGGCCGGTGAGAACTGCGATGCCGACTGGGCCGGAAACTTCGGCCGCGACTTTGCCATGAGTAAAAATATCCCCAATTATTTGACCAAAGGCCTTTACTACAGCCACAGTCAAGCTAATAGTATTTTGGAAACCGGCTCCAATCGCTTTATACCAGGGATAGCGGACAATGCCTGTCTTGACCAGACCAACGCCGATAGCGCCCCGACCTTCGGCATCAACGAGGGCTTTGGGCGTAATTGTCTTAGCTATTTCTTCATCGCCACGAAGAAAAATAAAGTCAGTGGGCTGATCTTTACGGCTGTTGATTTTTTCCTGGAGATCTTGGATGGTAGTGGGTGTTTCTCCGCCAACTGATTTGAAGGCGTCACCAACAGCCAAGCCGGCTTGGGCCGCTGGGGAATCTGAAGAAATAGAGATAACTTGAATTTTGATATTATTGATATTCAAGTCAGCTGCTGGAACATCGTCAACCATAGTCGGGATACCGGTCATAAAACAAGCCGAGAGGAGAACAAAACATAAAACAAAATTCATAAACACCCCGGCAAAAAGCATCAAAAACCTTTGCCAGATTTTTTTGCTGGAAAAACTGTCGGCATTTTCCAACCCCTCGCCATCTTCGCCTTTGATTTTGACAAAACCGCCGATCGGCAGCCAATTGAGAGACCAGACAGTATTTTGATAGCCCTCTATTGGATCACTGCCAGAAATCTTTTGCCACCGGCCAGCTCGATTCTTGACCCAACCGATGATTCTCGGGGGCAAGCCGAAACCAAACTCTTCGGCCCTCACTTTGAAAAGACGGGCCACACTGAAATGGCCCAGTTCATGTGTCAGAACCAGAAGACCGAGAATAATAAAGAATGTGAGGATGGTGATAAACATAAAACAATAAACAATTAGCAATTAACAATCTTAAAATTTTCAAGATACAATTTACAATTTCCAATAAAATCTCAAGCTTCGAATCTCAAATCCAAAGCAGATATCAATTTTTAAATCACAAATGCTAATTATTTCCTAATTTTTAAATATTGGGATTTGGAAATTGCTCGCTAAAGTTTGATCTCTTCTTCTTTCTTTTTGCCCAGCTCTTCCACTTTATCATTATAATCACGGACAAGTTTATCCAAGTCTTCCACCAATTTATAACGTTCGTCCTCGCTAATTTCTTTGTTCTTTTCAGCAGTGATAATCACTTCTTTGACATCATCGCGCACGCCACGAAGGGAACGGCGGCCAGATTCTAATTTATCATTCAGAACTTTAACCAATTCTTTTCTGGTCTCCTCGGTCATAGGCGAAAGAGTGATCCGCAAAAAAGTACCCTCGTTAGAAACATTGAAGCCCATACTGGCGGTCTGAATGGCTTTTTCCACACTTTTTAAAACTGACTTGTCCCAAGGCTCAACGGTCAACATGCGCGGTTCTGGCGCTTGGATGCTACCGAGTTGATTCAAAGGCATTTTGGAACCGTAAACTTCCACCATCAAGTTTTCTAACATGCTTGGCGTGGCACGGTTGGTGCGCAGAGCGCCGATATCGACTTTAATATGTTCAATGACTTTATCAAATCCGGAACGATATTGGTCTAGTTTCATACGATAATGATTAGTTTTTAATGAGATATGCTCTCTTGTCCTCATCTCAGATGGGATGAGGACAGGGAGGTGCGTTGAATTATTTACCAACACCACCCCTTAATCCCATTCAGTCTCCCACTGGGAGACTTGAACGCAACTGAGTAGGGGACAGTAAACTTTATTGAGTCAAACTTAAGTATAAAGTATTTGGGTCGCTCGGGTCAACCAGAATGCCGCTGGCGTGGTATTTGCCGGATGATGGCAAGACTTTTGTCTGCCAGTTGCGGCCGCCGTCAATCGTGTGGTACAAAATATCATTTAGAATATAATAAATTTCATTGGGATCCTTGGGGTTGTAATCGAACACCTCGATATCCACGGAATTGGGCGGAGAAACCAATTGAAGCGGTGTCCAGTTGGCGCCACTATCACGGCTCACCAAAAGACCATAGCGCGATAAATACATTAAACCGCCTTCCTTATTGAGGAAAACAAGATCTTTAAAGATATTAACACCTGGATAGTCGTTATTTTTTGCCGCGACAACTTCTTGCCAACTGGCGCCCCCATCACTTGAATGATAAAGTCCGCCCTCGGCGGCGGTATAAAGATTTTTATTGTGGTAGGGATCAGCAATGATCCGGGCAGAGGACTTCTCAAAATTGTAAAGAGGCTTCCAACTATTGCCCCAGTCCAAACTCAAAAGCAATTGTCCGTCATTCAAAAGGCAATAAACACGGCTGGTATCAAAGTGATCCACTGCCAGACTCTTAATAACGATATTGGGTCGCACCTCGGTGTAAACCAAATCCCAGTTGGCACCGGTGTCCGAGGTTTTAAAAACCTGATTACCAGAGGCGACATAAAGCACGCTTTTGGTTTTGGGATTCAAGACAAAGTCAGAAATATCCTTGCCTGGAATAAGCAACTTCCAATTGTCACCGCGATCCTCGGTAAAATAAAGGCCGATATTACTGCTGGCAAAAATAATTTTGGGATTGTTAATGCCAAAACGAATTTTTTTGATATTGAGTTTGGCTTTGCCTACGTCAGGAAAATTATTTTTGGCCTCCCAAACCAATCCCTTGTCCGTGCTTTTATAAACACCGCCGCCAACTACTGCGCCGGTAGAGTTGTTGTTCTGCGGCGACAAAGACAAAGAACAGCCAGAGAGGGCGAAACTCAGGATTATCAGCAAAAAAGAGGAAAAAATTTTTTTGCAGAGCATAGGAAATAAATTATAAATAATTAGAAATTAGTAAGAGTAAAGATGGAATACTAGAATTAAAAAGACAGGATCAAATTTTCCAGCGCGAGACGAGGATTAACGTTTTGTTTCAAATAATGGCTAGTTTTTCTTATTTCTGATAGGATATTGATCAGGGAAGCGGCCGAATGGCGGCGGGCAAAAAAGGCCAAATCAGACTCCAGGCCAGGGAAAGTGATATGGGCCGATAAACCGGATTTGACCAGAAGACTATCACGAACAATAAACAGCAGGTCATTCAAAAAATCTCGGCTATTTTTTTTGGCTGCTTCGGAATTGCTCTGGCTGGCCAAATTTTCAATCAAACGGAAGCGTTCATTCGTTTGACTGAAAGCTTTTTGCAGTAAGAGAGATAATTGGGCGGTATGTTCGTGAAAATTTTTTGGGTGATTGATAAATGGCCAAACGCGGCCAGGAAAACCCAAACTGGCCGCGGCCAATTCTCGCGCCAAAGGGCGGTCAATTTTTTGAGCCACCAAATACTTTTCTATTTCTTCCTCATTGATTGGCAAAAATTTTATAACCTGCAAGCGGGAAAGAACAGTACGCGGAAAAAATTTCAGGTTCTCGCCAATAAAAACAAAAATAGTCTGGCCCCGGGGTTCCTCCAAAATTTTTAAAAGGGCATTGCTGGCGCCGAGAGACAGGGTATCTGCTTCGCGAATAAACAAAACTTTGTAAGAGTTAAAAAATGGATAATTTTGAACTTGGGAGCGAGCCTCCCTGATCCTTTCTATATTGATATTCTTTTGATCGGTCTCTCTAATAAGATCAATAACATCGGGGTGACTGCCGGCGGCCAGTTGGCGGCAGTGAGCACAGGTACCGCAGGGTTTGGCATTGGCCGAAGCGCAGAAAAGACTCTTAACAAAAAGATCAGCAACCAGATTTTTGCCAATCCCCGGGGGGCCATAAAATAAATAGGCGTGATTGGGGGAATTTCTCTCCACCACCGATTGGAGATAATTTATTATTTTTTGGTGGCCGATAACCGGCCAGTTGAAGGAATTCATAATCGAATAATCTTGCTATTTTGTGCTTTAATTCTAGCATTTTTGAGAGGCGGGGGTCAATTTTCCGTAATGGACCAGGCAGACCGTGGTTTTAAAAGAATGGGGATTAGAAAAATAATTTAATCAAATAAAAACACCCCCTCTAGGGGGGCATTTTTTACGATTAACCAGTTATCTCTGATAATATCTGCTCGGCGGTTTTTTGCCAATCAAATTGTTTTAAACGTTCTTGACCGGCAGTGATCAACTGCGCTTGTAATTTTTCGTCGGTAATAACTTTTTTCAACTTATCCGAAATATCTTCAGGCGAGTCAGGATCTGCGTAAAAACAGGCGTCCTCGCCGATTTCGCGCAGAACTGGAATATCTGAAGCGATCACCGGCAAATCAAAATCAAAGGCTTCTAAAAGCGGAAAACCAAAACCTTCTTCTTTAGAGACGAGAAGCAGGGTCGCAGATTCACGGAGGAGCTCATACTTCTTTTTCTCATTAATATAACCAAGTGCCTCTATGTTCTTAAATCCTAAATCATAAATCTTCAATCTTCTATCAATCTTGCCTGCCAAAATCAACTTGTAATCCGGGTGCGTGGCATGAAATATTTCAAAACCTTTGATCAGGTTTTCAATATTCTTTTTCTTTTCCACCCGGCCAATATATAGAATTTGTTTTTTCTTATTATTAGCAGTTTTTTGTTTATTGTTAATTGACTTATAACCCCAAGGCGTAACAATAATTTTTTTCGGGTTAATTTTGGTATATTGAATTAAATCTTGACGCACGGCTTCGGTGGGGACGAAAATCTTGGTGCAGAGTTTTCTGGCAAGGAATAAGTCTAGATTGAGAATCAATTTTTGTCGGAAAGAATAAAGATGCGGCTGTTTTTTAAAAGCAATGTCGTGGATAATGTGAAAGTAACTAGTAACTCGTAACTTGTAACTAGTAATGAGTAGCAATGGCATGGCGTGGACCGGGAAAAACATTTTCTCCGGCGGGTGAGAAATTAATTCCCAAGCCAGACGAATTTGCGTCCAAAAGAATTTAAACGGCCAACGCAAAATCCGCTGGTTTTCAACTGGCAACCAATCAATTCGCTGTGGAGTGTAATAAACAATTGTCTGCTTACTGCTTGCTGATTGCTGATTGCTGATTGTCTTTAGTAATTCATCACTGACAAGCTCAACTCCGGTTTTTTTGATTGTTGAGACGCTGCGGGAAGCGTCGATTCCTAAAATCATAATTTAAAGTGTAAAAATCAAAATTAAAAATGACAAGGTAAAATTAAAAATTTAATATTGGCGGAATAATAAAAAAATAGTAAAATAACGAGATTAAAAGCCAATAAACTGAGAACCGTGGGCAAATAATCCCGCAATAATTCAACCGGTAGTCAGAATAATTCCAGAGGCTCAAATTTTTATACCTTTTTAAAAGATGGCCAACCGTGAATTCAGTCCCAGTGGTAAAAATTATTATTAAAATTATTTTGAATAAAAGATGGAACTGTACTGGATAAAGTAAGTATAAAAATACAGCCGTGGCAACATACATTATCAAATTGTTTTAATGCTTTAATGTTTTTATACTTTAATGACCCTCCTGATTCCCTCGGTAAACTTCTCCTCGCTAAAATTTTGCGCTTGGGCTTCGCAGTCAGGGCGCATGGCCAAAGCGCGTTCTGGCGTGAGCCAATTCACGGCTCGGATAATATCGTCAATCGTATAATGAGCTGGGACAAATTTGCCGGTTTTTTCGTCAATAATCGTTTCTAAAAGTCCACCTTCGGCCACGCCGATACAGGGTTTACCGGCCGACATTGATTCCAAGGGCGTCATACCGGCATCTTCGTTGATCGGAATATATATTGAAGCGACACAATTGCCGACCAACTGGCGCAATTCTTCGTCTGTCTGCCAACCAAGAATTTGAATGTTGGGGAAGCCGGCGGCCAATTTTTTGACATTTTCAAAATCATCACCGGCGGAAGCAACAACTAATTTTTTGTCCGGCATCTTTTGAAAAGCCCGGACGATATCTCCCACCCTTTTGAGCTGGTCAACGCGGGCGAAAGACAAATAGTAATCACCTTGGGATAACCATTGAAATTTATCGGTTTGAATCGGCGGCCAGATAACTGTCGAATCGCGATGAAGATATTTTTTTATCCGCTCCTGAACGTTTTTGGAATTGGCAATGACGGTGTCCATCTGATTAAAGCCCCAGCGATACACCAGGCGGCTGACAGGAATAAAAAACCAAAGAATAATTCGTTTCCACCAGACTTTATTTTTTAGATAATAGTCTTTGAGATCATAAGCGTGTCGCACCGGCGTATGGCAGTAGAATATTTTTCTGACACCAACCCGGACATTATGAGCCGCCGACAAGCAATTATTACCCGAAAAAATCACCAAATCGTAATCTTTGATAAACTTGGTTTTAAAATAAAAAAGCCACTGGAATTTGAGATAACGCCAGCCGCTTTTTTGAGAAGGATCGCCGAGGACAAATAACTGGTGTGGCGCTTCGCTTTTGGGATAACATTCACTATCACTCCAAAAACCAGTACAGATATCGGCGTTCAGCCCGCGCGCCATAATCAAAACCAAGCGTTCAGCCCCGCCTCGAAACATGAAACGGTCGTGGATGATTAATGTTTTCATAAATTTATCTACGAATATACGAATCGGATACCAATTTACAAATTAGGTTTATGGTAATTTTTTAAATTTAGCATGCGTTTGGCCTTGATGCCGGTTGGGGTAAAATTGGCGAGAATAGCCAACTCCAAGCCGGTAGCTTTTAAATATCCGCCGACTTGCTCAATATTTTGTTTGGAAAATCTTTCCGCTTTTTTAATTTCCAGTACTATCTTGTGCTCAATCACAAAGTCAACAAAATATTGGCCAATAATTTTATCTTTCATCTTTACTTTATAAGGAGCTTGCTCAATAAAATTAATTTTCTTTTCTCTAAGACATTCTGTAATGGCCTTTTGATAATATTTTTCCTGATAACCATAACCGAGTCGATTGTATGCTTCAAATAAAGCGCCCATTATTTGATAACTCAATTCTTTGTGTACCAGCTCGGTCATATGATTGGTAAATTCGTAAGAGATTGGTATATTCGTAGATTTTTATTTCGCTGCCAAAATGCTCCGCTTATACGCATCCAAATTTTCCAGAGCAATGCCTGTGCCTTTGGCTACACAGAGAATGGCATCATCAGAATTATAGGCGGGAACGCCAATCGCTTGGGAGATCAATTCGTCAACATTGCGCAAAAGAGAAGTGCCGCCAGAAAGGATAATCCCTTTGTCCATAATGTCGGCCGAGAGTTCTGGCGGGGTATTGTAAAATACTTGCTTGATGGCGGCAATGAGTCCGGAGAGATCGTCTTGCAGGGCATCCACCACGTCGTCGGAAGTGACTGTGATAATGCGCGGCAAACCGGAAACCATATCGCGACCCTTAACTTCAGCGGTTAATTTTTTGGTGAGATAAAGAGCCGAGCCGGCTTCTTTTTTGATAAATTCGGCTGTGGCTTCTCCTACGGCCAGATTGTATTTCTTGCGGACATAATCCTGAATAGCGGCATCAAATTTATTGCCGCCGATGCGCACGGAATTATTGGTAACAATTCCGCCTAGAGAAATAACGGCAATCTCCGAAGTGCCGCCGCCCATATCAATAATCATATGACCGGATGCTGAACCGATGGGAATGTTGGCGCCGATAGCCGCGGCAATCGGCTCTTTGATAATGTAGGCGGCTTTGGCGCCGGCGGCCAAGGTAGCGTCAATAGCGGCCCGGCGTTCAGTCGAAGTAATAGCCCCCGGTACGGCAATCATGACTTCGGGCCGAAAAAGACGCATACCGCCAATAGCTTTGTTGATAAAATAACGGAGCATTGCCTCGGTGGTTTTGTAATCAGCAATCACGCCGTCTTTGAGCGGCCGGGCGGCCACAATCGTATCGGGCGTACGGCCGATCATTTGTTTGGCTTCGTCGCCCACGGCCAAAACTTTTTTATCCACGATGGAATAAGCCACGACCGATGGTTCATTGATAATAATGCCCTTGCCTGGGATAAAAACCAGAGTTGAAGTGGTGCCAAGGTCAATGCCGATTTTCTTTAAAAACATAGAGAAAAATAATAAAAAATGAGACAACCTGTGTGTCTCTAGATTAACTCAAAATGGGGCAATAGTCAAAAATCTCAAATATATGAATAAACTACAAATTTACAAATATTATCAAAGTTTTTATTCTATAAAATACCAAGATGAGTTTTATTCGTAGATTTGTATAATATTTGTAGCTTAATAGTGCTTATTTCTGCCAATATCTAACCAACTCCAGGTAATTGTTGGCGATTTGCTGTATGGCTTGTTTTTTACTGATGGCGCCGGAATGAAGATCAATGAGCGGACGCAAAAAAACTGTGCGGCCGACCGCAAAACCATTTAGCTCGCGCTTGGGCGCGGTGTCCATCCAGCTTTTGACTTTGGCAAAGTTCTCGCCGCGGCCGAGGAGAATAATAGAAACGCACTGGCGGGCTTGACCGGCGCGCACTGCCCGAATCACCCTGGGCCAATCACTGGCTTTTTCTAAAGCTTCTATTTTCCAGATATCGGGCTCAATGCCAGCGGCGTGAAATTCTTTGACGGTTCGGACGGTCAGCGCGGGACGGATTTGGCGGTCAAATGTCTCGCGATTGTTTTTTACTTTTTTCAGATCAGCTGGCGCGGGCGGGACGAGTAACTCAACCAAAAATTTGTAATCATTGGCTTGACAGAAACGGGAAAGCTCGCTCAATTTCCGGAGTTGTAGCTGATTGGTTTTTGTATCGGACGGATGAAAGCGGACCAGGGCTTTGACAATATCCGGTCGCCACCTTTTGATCTCCATGCCAAAGGATGACCCGTGAGCAAAAGAGAAAGTTTTTTGACCGCTTTTCTCCACCGGCAAAAGGAAAGTTATTTTTTTCTTTTGAGCTTGGCGGAGAAGAGGCGCGCCAAATTCTTCATCCACGAGAATAGCCGGCGTGCCGGAGTAAAATTTGGCTTTTTTGATGGCCAGAACAAAAGCTTGAAAAATAATATCTTTGTAGTTTTGGATGATTTTAGTTTGAGCGGGGGTCAGTTTTTTGACCGCGCCAAAAAAATTTTCGACAAATGACGTGCGGTGGTCAAAAGGCAAGACGTATAAATTTTTTGGGTAGCCGAGCATAAGTTAGATCTTAAGTGAATGGTTATTGATTGATAATTTAAGAATATCATCTATCGGGGCTGTTGTCTAAAAATAACGGAAGGAGTATGATAGTAGTAATTATCTTGTAATTGTATGGCCAATCAAGAAGAAACAAAGTATTGGTTAGCGCTCGGGCGAGTCAAGGGCCTTGGCCCAACCAGGCTAAAAAGATTGTGGGAACATTTTGATTCCATGAAATGCGCTTGGGAAGCGGATTGGGAAAATTTGCGCGGTGCCGGCGTGGAACAAAAAATAATCGAGGAGATGATCGCCGCCAGGCAAATAATCAAACCGGACGAGGAGTTGGAAAAAATAGAAAAAGTCGGCATAAAAATCATCACCTTAAATGATCCAGACTATCCGCGGCTACTCAAAGAAATTTATAGTCCGCCAGCTATTTTGTATTACCGCGGAGAGCTAAAAGCCACCGGTGATGAGTTCGCGGTAGCGGTGGTCGGCACCAGAAAGTATTCCAGCTATGGCAGACAGGCGGCAATAGATATTGTCTCGGAGTTGGTCAATCAGGGCATTACCACGGTTTCTGGCTTGGCTATTGGCATTGATGCCATTGTCCATGAGACAACGGTAAGTAAAGGGGGGCGAACAATCGGCGTACTTGGTTCCGGGATTGGGGATAGTGATATTTATCCAAACATCAACCGGTCACTCGGTCAAAAGGTTTTGGAAACTGGTGGACTCTTGGTTTCTGAATACCCGCCAGGCACCATACCGATTAAACAGAATTTTCCCCAACGCAATAGGATTATTTCCGGTCTCAGCTTGGCGACCCTGATTGTTGAAGCGCCGGAAAGCTCAGGGGCGCTCTTGACAGCCAAATACGCCCTGGAACAAAACCGCGATGTCTTGGCCGTGCCAGGCAATATTTACAGCGCCAATGCCGTTGGGCCAAACAATTTGATAAAGATGGGGGCCAAGCTAGTGGCCTCTGCCAGTGATGTGCTAGAGGTATTGAATATGAAACAGGTTAAAGAATTTATTGACAACCGCAAGATAGTGCCGGATACCAAAGAAGAGGCTCTGATTCTTCAAGCGATAACAGTGGAACCATGCCATGTTGATGAAATTATCAAAACAACGAGCTTGACAACCGCTCAAGTTAATAGCACACTCATCTTGATGGAAATGAAGGGCAAGGTGAGAAACCTCGGCAACATGGTTTACACCGTAGCCAGATAAAAATTAACTATTAATTAATCATTAAAAAACAAAAAATTCTACTTTATGAATTTTACAGAATACTCGAAGGCGGTTCATTTTCTGGAATCGCTTGGCAATATCCGGGATAAAAAAACATTAGCCATAAATTTTACGTTCAAAAAGTCAGAGCACTTGATCAAGGAATTAAAAATTAATCTTAATCAATTTAAATTCATTCACATCGCCGGCACCTCGGGCAAGGGCTCAGTCACGGCCATGACCCACAATATTCTCGCGGCGGAGGGCAAGCGGGTCGGTTCGCTTTATTCACCGCACACGACTACGATGATCGAAAGAATAAAAGTGGGCGACAAATATATCAGTCCTGATAATTTTGTCCGGCTTTTGAATCGCGTTAAACCAGCCTGGGAAAAAATATACTGGCGGGACAAGAGACTGCGGCCTAATTTTGGAGCAATAATTCTAGCTATATCCCTTTTGTATTTTGAGGAAAAGAAATGCGAGTATGTGGTATTGGAGGCTTTTGTGGGCGGAGAAAATGACGCGACCAATATTATCAAACGGCCGAAAATAACAGTGATCACCAATATTGGAGTAGATCACACCAAGACCCTTGGTAAGACCTTGAAGGAAATCGCCAACGCTAAAGCCGGTATCATCAAACCCGGAGCAGTGGTTCTAACTACTGAAAAAAACAAACATTTATTAAAGATTTTTCAAGAGCGGGCCAAAAAATCAAAAGCGAAATTTTTTGATATCACTGGCCAAGAGGTTTTCAAACTGGGCATGAACGGCAGTCGGCAAAATGGTAACGCCAAACTGGTGGCCAAAATTGGGGAAATTCTGAAAATAGAGCCGTTGGCAATCCAGCGGGGAATTGAAAAAACCACCCTCCCTTGCCGCTTGGAAATAATGTCGGGCCAACCGCTGGTTATCTTGGACGGAGCGCATAATCCTGATAAAATAAAATCAACCGTGGAAAGCCTGAAAAGCTTTGACTATCGGAGATTGGTTTTGGTCTTTGCTCTAAACGAGAATAAGGATGAAAAAAAGATCGTCAAAATGATAGCGCCAGTGGCAAATAAAGTTTTTATTACTAGGCACTTGAACAACAGCCGAACTTGCGTAGATCTGAAATTACTGTATAATTTGTTTTTAGCAAATAATAAAAAACTAAAGGCGGAGATAAAAATTGATCCCTGGCAAGCTTTGGAAGCGGCGCTCCAGGAAGCGGGGAAAGATGATTTGGTTTTAATTACTGGCTCGTTTTTCCTAGCCGGAGAATTACGAAAGAAGTGGATCAGCGAGGAAAAGATATTGAGAGACAATTCATAAGAGGCAAGCCGTAAGCGAGGCAAGCAAACAAGTAAAGCAATTCGTAACTAGTAATTGGTAACTCGTAAATTGGAATTTGTTTAAACGAAACAATTCCTTGCGCTAGTTACTAGTTACAAATTACTAGTTATTAATATGTTTATAAACTAGTAGAAAGTTTTTAATTTTCTGAATATATGAAAAATCTAGTCATCGTCGAATCTCCGACCAAGGCCAAGACCATTGCCAAATTTTTGGGCAATGATTTTAAGATTACCTCATCTTACGGTCATGTGCGCGATCTGCCGGCCAAAAAAATGGGAGTGAAGCCAGAAAATTATTTTGAGCCCGAATATACAGTGAGCAAAGACAAGAAACCGATCGTGGATAATCTCAAAAAAATGGCCAAGGGAGCTGACATGATCTACTTCGCGACTGATGAAGACCGAGAAGGTGAGGCTATTTCCTGGCATTTGGAGCAAATTTTAGAGGCCGGCAAAAAGAAAATGCCTTATAAAAGAATCGCTTTTCACGAGATCACCAAGAACGCGGTTTTGGAAGCGCTGAAACATCCGCGCGAAATTGACGAGGATTTGGTGAACGCCCAACAGGCGCGAAGAATTCTGGATCGCCTGGTCGGCTACAAGCTGTCGCCTTTTTTGTGGAAAAAAGTGGCCAAGGGCTTATCAGCCGGGCGAGTACAGTCAGTGGCCGTGAGACTGGTGGTGGAAAGAGAGGAAGAAATAAAAAAGTTTCAAGCTGAAGAATATTGGACGCTCAAAGCGCTACTCAAGACCGAACGGGGTGAAGAGCTAGGGGCGAATTTAATTAAAATTGATAATAAAAAACTGGAAAAGCTGGAGCTGAAGGATAAGAAAACCATTGAGGAAATCCTCGAGAATCTCAGAGGCGCAGAATATCTGGTGGTCAAAATAGAAAAAAAGGAAACTATCAAAAATCAGCCCGCGCCATTTACGACATCTACCTTGCAACAAGAAGCGCACAACAAACTCGGATTTTCAGCCAGGCAGACCATGTATTTGGCCCAAGGGCTTTATGAGGGCGTGAAGATCGGCAAAGAACAAACTGGTCTCATCACTTATATGAGAACAGATTCGCTCAATCTCTCCAGCTCTTTTGTGGCCGGCGCGCGTGATTATATAAAGGAAGAATTGGGTGAAAAATATCTGCCGGAAAAATCGCATTATTATAAAACCAAAGCCAAGGGTGCCCAAGAGGCGCATGAAGCGATCCGGCCGACTGACGCTTTTGCCACGCCGGAGAAGCTAAAAGATTATCTTGATGATAAACAATATAAAATCTATAATTTAATCTGGTCTCGAGCCCTGGCCTCGCAGATGAAAGCGGCCAGGGTGGAGAATACCAGCGCCGATATCGGGGCTAAAAAATATGTTTTTCGAGCGACCGGCAACGTGATCAAATTCCCGGGCTGGCTCAAAGTTTATGGCAGTGGCAAGGAAAATGAGTTGCCAGGCCTGAAGGAAAAAGAAAAATTGATTTTACAAAAATTAGAACCAAAGCAAAGCTTTACCGAGCCGCCGGCTAGGTATAACGATGCCAGCCTGGTAAAAAAGTTAGAAGAACTCGGCATCGGCCGGCCGTCAACCTATGCGCCAATCATTTCCACGATTCAAGAGAGAAACTATATCAAGCGCGAAAGTGGTCGTTTTATACCTCAAGATATTGCCTTGGTGGTGACGGATTTATTGAAACAGCATTTTCCAGAAATAGTGGACTATCAATTTACTGCGGAAATGGAAGAGGGTTTGGATGAGGTGGCTGAGGGCAAGAAAAAATGGGTGCCACTGCTTCGTGATTTTTATGATCCTTTTGAGAAAAATTTAGAAAAAAAATATATGGAAATAAAAAAACTAGATGTCATGGAGGCGGAGGAAACGGGTGAGTTGTGTGAAAAATGCGGCTCGCCGATGGTAATGCGCACCAGCCGTTTTGGCAAGTTTTTGGCCTGTAGCGCTTTCCCCAAGTGCCGCAATACCAAACAAGTAGCCGGCAACAATCAAGCCCCGGGTGGGGGAAATAAGATCACATCTGAAGGAATGCCCAAACCGGAACCGGAAATGACTGATATTAAATGCGAGAAATGTGGAGCACCGATGCTCATCCGTCAGGGCAGATTTGGCAAGTTTTTGGCCTGTAGCGCTTTTCCTAAATGTAAGAATACCAAACCGCTTGACCAAGACACCGGCGTGGATTGTCCACAGTGCGGAAAGGGGAAAATAGTGGCCAAAAAAACCAAAACCAAAAAAACCTTTTACGCCTGTGACCAATATCCGAAATGTAAATTCGCCCTGTGGGCCAGACCGTCTGGCAACAAATGTCCCAAGTGCGGAAGTTTGATGATCAACGCTGGGAATAATGAAGAGAAGTGCTCCAATAAAGATTGCGAGTAGGATTGTAGATAAGTAGGTTGGTAGGAAGATAGAAAACAATAAAGCAAGCTCCAAGGAACAAACTCAAAATAAATTCCAAAATCCAAATTACAATAAATTATTGAATTTTGAATATTATGATTTGAGTTTTATTTGGAAATTGTTTCTTGTTTCTTGGAAATTAAATTAAAAATCCACTCTTTTTCTGAACTAGACTCGGATGAGCTCAACTCGGAAAATAGTGGATTTTTTGTTTATCATGATGTCCTAATAGTACCTCAATGTCCCAGGGATCTATAAAGTCTGGGGCGAATTTTTGAGTTTTGTTTTTATTTATTCTGCTCTGGACAAGTAGAAAGGAAACCGTTGCCCCTGGACGCTTGCCTTGGTGGCGTGGTAATTTTTTATCTTAGTCTACTAAAAAGATACTTGCTTGCCAAAGATATTAAAAACAACAAAAACTCCCCCAACCGTGGTCTAAATAATCGCTATTATAATTTCAGATTATCTCATTACCTTTCTTATACAAGACAAAAACGAGCCATTTAAGCCCGTCTCTATCATATGGTACGCTGTACAGGATTCGAACCTGTGACCTTCTCCTTAAAAGGGAGCTGCTCTACCAGCTGAGCTAACAGCGCGCGTATTAAATTCAAAAGGCAAAACCAGAAATCAAAAATTAGGCTGTCTACTTTAAAAAACAAAAGGCCATTTGGCCACCTAAAAAAAGCTTAACAAAAAAGTGGAAATAAATCAATAGTTTTTATTCTATACTGATCTCTTTTCCCTGTGGTACCACCTCAATCCATATTTTGCCAGGTTTGAGCGGCAACTCCTCATGTCTCTGATCATAAAAAATAGTTCGCCCCTCAGTGCTACCTTTGCGCCATTGTCCCTCTATCTTTATACCGTCTCTGAATAGCCACAAATCACCGGCCCCTGTCATCTCCATGGCCAGTCGGCCGAGACTGTCCAGCGTCTGCTCTCGGGATATGAATTGAATAATCACATTTTGGGCATCTATCGGCTGGTTATTGAGCGCGTCCAAATTTTTCTCCTTGTTCGTCAGGCGTTCGTAGGCTAAAGTTGTCGTGTTATATTGAAAATTTGCCTCGTAGCTGTCGTCGCTGGAAAATTTGATTGTAATTTTTTCCGCTAGATTCAATTTGTAATTATTACTCAAGTCTTGGCTAAACAGCCAAGGCCGGTAATTAGATACCAGATCTTTCAATTTCCATTCTTCTGTTGCTCGAAGCAGTTTTTCACTGGAGGTAAAGAGATTGTGCGGCGCTTCCCGTGAATAAACCCGCCAAAAATATTCTGGTCCCCACCAGGAGATTTCTTCAAGATTATTAATTGCTAGCTTCTCAATCTGATTTAGGGCTTCAGCCGAACCGCCCGCATGAGCCAATAATGCGTTGTATTCTTTAACAACAGGCAAAAAGTAGGGTCGGACCGAGCGGACTGGCCCGATTTTTTCCGTTTTATTTTCTTCCGCTTGGCCCGGCGTGTAAAACGCCAAAAATCTCGTGGCTCCGCCCTCTACCAAAAATTCATAAACCACGTCCGCTCTCGATAAACCGTATAACGGCCGAGCTTCCGGATGATTATCAATCGCCACGGCCACGGGCCATAAATTTTCCTCGCCAGCGCTCGTTCCCTGGCCATTAATTCTCTTCATTCCCGGTAGGGGAGCGGGCGTCGCTAGTTTCTTTACTTCTATTGAATCAGCGGGATGATAGTTTAATTGAAAGACCAAAACATAAGTCACCAGCCCGGCCAACAACACAAAAATACCAACTAAGGCTATTAGCTGGTATTTGGCTATCAGATTTAGTAAACGGTTGTGAAACATTCTTCTTTGGTTATTCTTTGGTTGCCACCGCCTCTTCCGCCTCTTTGGCCTTGGCTTCTTTCTCTGTCATCGGTGCTGGCGCGCCAGCTTCGGAAACGGTCGCCTCTATTTTTTCTTCCACAATCGCCTGGAGACTGGCCACCGGCAACTCGGGATCAGAAACTAATTCCAATCCAGCAGGCAGATGGATATCTTTGGCGTAGATGACGTCGCCGATATTTTTTAAATTAGACAAGTCCACTTCAATTTCTTTGACCAAATCTTTTGGCAAACACTCAACTTCTATTTTATCGATACTCTCCGAAATTTCTCCACCAGTTATTTTCATCACTTCTTCCCCGCCGATAAATCTCAGCTCCACATCCACTTTTGTTTTTTTGCTCATATCAAGCTGATAAAAATCCACATGGGTAAATTTGCCGCTCACCGGATCTTTTTGGAGATCATGGATCAAAACCTTGATCGAACTTTTCTCGCCCACCGTCAAATCAACCAGGGTGGACTCCCCAGCTTCTTGCAGTGATTTTTCAAACTCCCGGCCATCAATCAAAATATTTTGATTTTCTACTCTTGGCCCGTAGACTACAGCTGGTATTTTTTTTGCTCTTACTTCCTCGGAAATTTTTTTGCCCGCCTCTCTGATTTCCGCTTTGAGGTTAATCGCCGTCATAAATTCTTGAGATATTTATTTGATAAGATTATTTTAAAAAATATATTAGAGACCTTCTTCAGCTCAATCCCAATTTTCGCTAGGGTATTTGTCAGCCATATTTACAAATGTTCAACGCCTCATTCCTTTGGTCTGGTAAAATAATAATAATGTCTAAAACCAGTGATCAAACATTATGATTTAAATTTTGGTAGAGCCATAAGACCTCATCCGTATCTACCGGCTCCCCGTCTTTTAGTCTCAGGGCATCCTCATAGTCAAGATCGGTAGCCAGTCCCAAAAGGGTTATGCCCAGCATGTCTTTGTACAAAATGGACAAAATTGCACCACGGCATGACGGGCAACTGCTGTGAGCCAGGATCGTTTCCCCGGCTTCCTCAATGACTTTGAGGTCCTGGGGCGCATAATCTTTGTTGCATAAAGGACAAAAAACGATCGCTTCCTTTTTGATTTTATTTAAAATTAAGGACATATTTTTATTTTAGAGTAAGGTTAGTATAGTAAAAAAAACATTCTCTGTCAAACGCAGTCGCTGGTGACACCCAAGTGAAGATAATGCCAATGGCCGCTGGTTTTATTGAGGAAAACTTGAACCGGAAACTGTCTAATAATTCAAAGTATCCTCTGGCGTCGAGCCACGCTCTGCGCCACCCCAATCATTATAAGGGAAATAATCAAAAAAGATCCGCCATAACTGACAAAAGGTAAGGGCAAGCCAGTTACCGGTAGGATTCCCATGTTCATTCCAATATTGATAGTTGTTTGTACAAACAAAGCCACCAAAAAACCAAAAACCAAATAAGCGCTTAGATTGTCTCTGGCTCGGTTGATAATACCAAGCAGGCGGAAAAACAACCAAGCAAAAATTATTAAAAAAACCGCTCCGCCCAAAAAACCCAAGGCTTCACAAATTGTGGCGAAGATAAAATCTGTTGCTGTCTCTGGCAGAAAGCGCAATTGGCTTTGCGGCCCAACCCCCAGACCGCGGCCAAGCAATTGTCCTGAACCAACCGCGATAATTGATTGTCGAACATTGTAGCCTCGACCAAGCGGGTCGCGCGCCGGATCGACAAAAACCAAAATTCTGTTTTTTTGATAATCAACCAAAACATAATTCCAAACCACAGTAGCCAAAACCATTACGATTAGGACTAAAAAAATAATTTGTTTTGGTTTAAGGCTCAAAAAAACAAAATAAGCCCCGCCGATAGCCAAAAGCATTGCGGCTGAACCAAAATCAGGCTGTAGCATGGTCAACCCAACCGGTATTGAGGTGAGGATGGCCGATAATATAATTACTCCGCCGGTTTTTTCTCGTCCGCGGCGCCGACTATAAAAAGAAGACAGTGCGATCACCAAGGCCAATTTGGCCAGCTCCACTGGTTGAAAACTAAAACCAAATATAGAAAACCAACCAGTTGTTCCCCTGATTGTTTTGCCCCAGATCAGAACGGCGATCAAGAGCGCGTTGGCCAATATATAAAGGGGCAGGCTATAGCCAGCCAGCCGACGATAGTCAAAAAAGCTTGCCACTGTTAAGGCGGTCAGTCCGATCAAAAAGGAGATCAGTTGTTTGTTGAGGGTGCTCCAGTCTGGATTTTCTACATTCAAATTGGCCGTGTACAAAGTTGCCAGCCCAAAAAAGACTAATAATAAAACCGGAGCCAAAAGTAGCCAATCTATACCTTTAATAAATTGTACGTATTTTCCTAACGGCATATATTAAAAAGTTTTATCTTTCCATTTTGGATTCTCTTGGACTTATTCACCTGGGTTTTATAACACTCATTGATTCAAAAAATTCTAGACCCTCAACTAAGTCTAGAATTATTATTTTTTTTTGTAAATAGTAGATTATTTACCTGTTTCCAGCCCGGCTGGATCACCCAAGCCCCCTTCGATTTGCATGATCGCGCTTGGGTCAAACCAATTAACCTCCGGGTAGACCCCCACTCGGGACACGGTTCTATAAATTGGTTCAGAATAATTGACCTCTACTCGACGTTCTTCCCTGGATTTTAGTTTATTTATCGCTAGGTAATTAACAGCGATTGGCTCATCAATTTGGTCAAAGAGCACAACCGTGAGGCCCACCTCCCAGAAACTATAAGGCGTATAATTATTGAGATTGAAGCTGGCTACGCCGGAAATGATATTAGAATTAACGGCCGTAAATTGTGCCTGGCTCGTCTTCAGGCTGTTTTTATAACTGATCAGGGTATAATCACGAATTCGCATCCACTCTATATTTATTATTTTTAAATTCACGTTACTTCCGATCGGGGCATTAAAATAAGCCAGATATCTTTCTGACTGCGGTGGGATGATTGCTTTTATAGTTTCCAGATCCTGTCCATTGACATTAAAAGTATAGGTCAATTCTTTCACCGCCCATTCGTTATTGTCATTGGCGGCCATCACCAATAGATTATTTTTATCCGGGCCGGCTGAGAGGATGATTGGCTCGCCCAAAGTCAAATTCTTCGGCGCATTATTTGTTATCGCGCTAGACTCAACCAAATTCTCGGATAATTGAGACAAATGCGCCTCATCATTTAAAAGGCCGGCTCGGTAATTTACAAAAATAACGCCCCAGACAATGGCCACGGTCAAGTCAGCAAAAAATAAAAGAAAAATAGCAGCCTTCTTTATTAAGGCTTTATTTTCCGCGTACCAATAAGCCAGGCTGATTTTCCACTCGGGCACCTCTTCGGTTATCGTCGTTTGGATTGTTTGGTTTTTGTTTGCCATATCTTTATAATAGCATATTTATTTTTCTTTGATAATATGAATTAACAAAAAACCGCGCTCCCGGCGCGGTCATTCGATATTTTTATTACATTTTATCCGGTGTTTCAATGCCCAATAAACTTAATCCGGTTTTCATCACTTGCGCCACCGCGGTGATCAATTTCAGTCGGGCCAACTGCGTCTTGCTATCTGCCGAGAGGACGGGTGTCTGCTCATAAAAAGAATGAAAACTGACGGCCAGCTCAGTCAAATACGAAGCGACGATGTTTGGTTTATATTCTTCGGCCGCGCTGGCTATTGCCTCGGGGAATTTTAAAAGAGCCTTAATCAGTTTTGTCTCGGTTGGTTTCGCCAATATTTGGCAATCCGTCAGGGCTGATTTTTTTCCTCCCCGTTTTTTATTCCCGGGATTTACTTTTTTTATTTTTTTAAAAATACTCTGTATCCGCACATAGGTGTATTGGAGATAGGGAGCTGAGCCCGATTCAAAATTGAGCATCTTGTCCCAATCAAAGACGATATCCGTCAACCGATTTTGCGACAGATCGTTAAATTTTATCGCTCCCAAGGCGATTGCTTCGGCGATTGTTTCCATTTCTTTCGGCTGGAGATTATTATTTTTTTCTTGAATGCGCGTTTTGGCTTTGGCTTTGCCTTCCTTGATTATTTCTATTAGATCCGCCACCTCGCCGTCTCTGGTGGACATTTTCTTACCGCCCCGACCGAGAATCAACCCGAACTTGACATGGACCATTGCCATCTTTTTGTTATAGCCGAGGAGCTTGCCCGCCTTGAAAAGCTGTTCAAAATGCAAAGCCTGTTGGTTGGCCACTACATAGATATTCTTGCTCGGGTGATAATGCTTCTCGCGGTATTTAATGGTCGCCAGATCCGTTGTCCCATACAGGAAAGCACCATCGGTTTTTTGGATCATCAGGGGCGGCAGGTTGTATTTGGCCAAATCAATAATTATCGCGCCCTCGCTTTTGGCCGCCACTTTTTTACCTAGAGCTTCCGCGACCACCTCGGGCAACATGGGATTATAAAAACTTTCTCCGTGCCAGGCTTCAAATTTCACCCCGAGAAGCTCATACAATCTTTTAAATTCTTCCAGGCTGACTTTATAAAACAATTGCCACAAAGCATAATTAAATTTGTCCTTGTCCTGTAGCTTTTTCAATTCCTTTCTGGCCGCTTCCTCCATTTCTGGTTTTTCCTTGGCTTCTTTGTGCCAATCAAGATAAAGACGCTCCATCTCTTCCACGCTAATATCTTTTTTGATTTTTTGACCGTAAATTTTTTTGTATTGGCAAATCAATTTGCCAAATTGCGTACCCCAATCACCCAGGTGGTTATCGCCGACTACCTTATAGCCGATGAATTTATACAGATTATAAATAGCCGCTCCGATCACCGTGGAGCGCAGATGTCCGACATGCATTTTTTTGGCGATATTGGGCGCGGAATAATCAATCACCACCGTCTTGCCCCGACCCTCATTACTGCCTCCGTATTTTTTACCTTGTTTCAATATTTTGCCCATCTCTTTTTCGGCCCGCTCTTTACTCAGATAAAAATTTAAAAACCCTGGCGCCACCGCTTCAACCTTTTCCCACATTTTGTTGCGAGCCAGTTGTTGGGCCAAGCCGCTGGCGATATCCAAAGGGCTTCTCTTTAATTTTTGGCCAAGTATCATGGCCGCATTGCTGGCGTAGTCGCCGAGCTCGCTAGTCGGGGGGTAATTGATATCAAAATCAAAGCCAAGCAGGTTGTATTGTCGGGCAACCGCTTGATTTATTTGCTTTTTTAGGGTATTTTTGATAGTCATAGTTTCCAGTTCAATTTTAATTTATTATATCGTAAAGTCTGTTATAATAAAAGTATGAGTATCGCCGAGAACAAAAAAGCCTATTTTGACTACCACATCCTGGAAACCTTCGAGGCTGGTTTGGTTTTATCTGGTCCAGAGGTTAAGTCCGCGAAAAAAGGCGAAGTCAATCTCAAGGGTGCCTATGTTATCCTTGAGGGCACCACTGCCGCTTATCTGATCAAGGCCTATATTGCGCCCTATAAACCAGCCAGTGTTTATCAAAGAAATTATGACCCGTACCAAAACCGTCAGTTACTTTTGCGCCGTAAAGAATTGAAATATCTTTTTGGTAAATCTCAAGAGCCGGGTCTGACAATTGTGCCTTTAAAATTTTTTCTCAAAGGCGGCTTGGTTAAATTAAGCCTCGGACTGGCTCGAGGCAAAAAAAAGTTTGACAAGCGCGAAAGTATTAAAAAGCGCGAGTTTGACCGGCGCAAAAAATCCCTAATTGATGCTTAATTTTGGCATTTTTATCTTATTCTCGTATTTTTGTATTCTTGTTTTTTTATTTCCCAGTGCTATAATACCCTTACCCAGAGCTCTCCCTATTTCCTTTTTCTATGTTCTACAATTTTTCCTTTTGGCCACCGACATTTTCCGATTTATTTCGGATCTGCGGTGCACCGGGCGGATTTATCTTAAGGACAAAACGATTTACTTGTTTTGTTCCTGCTAGTATTCCATTCTGCTGACCTTAACAGTCAGGAGCGTACCGGTTACCCAATAGGAACTAGACAAAGGAACTGACGCTCTGGGCTTTTGGTTGAATTTTTAATTTTTTAAATTTAAACTATTTTATTTGTCGGGCTGTAGTATACCGGTAGTACGCGTCCATGGGGTGGATGTAGACGGGGTTCAATTCCCCGCAGCCCGAATGAATTAATTCCAATTTCTTAATTTTTCCCCATGGGTATCTGTGCCAAATGCCAAAGAAAGACCCTGGTAATTTATGAGTAATTTATGAATAAAATTTTAGCGACAACAAAATTTGTGATTGAAAATTCTGACTTTGTAAAAATTAATCACGAAAAAGTGGCGGAATTTTCAAAAAATTTTAATCCTGACAAAATCAACCACTGGCTAAACGCCGCACCTTTCAATTTTTCACATTTTTCTGATGAGGATAAATTACATTTTCTCTTTGTTTTTAATGCACTAAGTTTTTCCTATTGGGGCGAGCCGAAATGGACAGTTGAACATAAAGACAAAAAACACGACGGCGCGTGGGGAATGATTCTCGCCCTTGGACGAGGAATTGAGGAAGGTGCGACACTCACAAATTTTGAATTTTGTTATAAAATTTCAAAAGAAGAATTTGCTCATATTCTGAGAGGAAACACAGAAATTCCACTTTTAGAAGAACGCTGGAAAATTTTGCGCGAAATTGGATTGAACATGACCGCCAAATTTGGCGGGAAGGCAAAGAATCTTATTGCCGAAGCAAATGGAAATTCGCAAAAACTTTTAGAACTTATTGTGCAAAATTTTCCATCCTTTTTGGACACGGCGACTTATAAAGAAAAAGAAGTTTATTTTTACAAGCGAGCGCAATTACTAGTTGCGGATATTTTCCAAATTTTCAATGGAAAAAATTTTGGGGCTTTAGAAAATACGGATCAAATCACCGCTTGCGCCGATTACAAATTACCTTTAATTCTTAGAAATTTAGGAATCTTGGAATATGCTCCCGCGCTCGCTGAAAAAATTGGCAATAAAATTGAAATTCAAAAAGATTCTGCTGAAGAAACGGAAATCAGAGCAAGCACTATTTGGGCAGTCGAGTTTATCAAAGAAGAAGTAAAAAGGCGCAGTCCGCAAATTATGTCTTTTCAAATAAATGATGATTTGTGGCTTGCGACACAAGGCGCTCATAAAATCAGAAACCCATATCACAGAACAAGGACAACCGCATATTAAAGACCACGAGACGATAATTTTATTTCTTAATTTTTCCCTATGGGCATCTGTGCCAAATGCAAAAGAAAAACAACTGGCAACTTCAGTCTCTGTTATGCGTGCATAGAAAAGGTGAAAAAAGAAAAATTTTCCCGTTTCGGCGAAAAGCATTGTCCCAAATGCGACACCAAGATTTCCAAAGACAAAAATTTGTGTTGGACTTGCTACAAAAAAGTTCATGTCTAATCTATTAATTATTTAATACGTTATGTACGACACCATCATCATCGGCGGCGGACCAGCCGGCGTCTCGGCCGGTATTTACGCGGCCAGAAAAAAAATGAAGACCTTGTTCATTACAGAAAATTTTGGCGGGCAGTCCACGGTTTCTACCGATATTGGCAACTGGATTGGCCATGTCTCCATCTCTGGTTTGCAATTGGCCAAAAGTTTGGAAGCGCACCTGAAGGCCCAAGAAGATATTGAAATCAAAGAAGGGGAGCGGGCTGAATTGGTGGTGAAGACCGATGCCGGTTTCCAAGTCAAAACCAACAAAGGTGCTTATGACACCAAGACAGTTATCGTCTGCTCTGGCGCTCGTCATCGCCAATTAAACGTCCCCGGTGAACAGGAATTCAGTAGCCGCGGCGTGGCTTATTGCTCTACTTGCGATGCTCCGCTTTTCCGCGGTCGGGCCATGGCCGTGATCGGCGGCGGCAACTCTGGTCTGGAAGCGGTGGCTGATTTGATTCCCTATGCTACCGAGATTTATCTTCTAAATTATACCGATAAAATCAAGGGCGACCAGCTGACACTCGACAAGATTCAGGCCTCTGACAAATTCAAAGGCGTTATCTACAACGCCGAAACCCTGGAAATCACCGGCGACAAAACCGTTACCGGTTTAAAATACAAAGACCGCCTGACCGGTGAAGAAAAAACCCTGGCCGTGCAAGGTGTTTTCGTGGAAATCGGGGCTGTGCCCAATTCCGAATTAGTCAAAAATTTGGTGGAGTTAAATTCTTACGGTGAAATTATTATTGATCACCGTACCGCCACGGCTTCAGCCCCGGGCATTTTTGCCGCTGGCGACGTCACCGACGAGGCCTTCAAACAAAATAACATCTCCGCCGGCGACGGGGTCAAAGCCGCTCTCTCGGCCTATCAGTATTTACAAGGTAAGTAATTTTGTAGGGGCAGGGTTTATAAAATAAAATAAGTAAAATAAGGACAGTCCTTTGAATACTGGCGCGTCAGCCGCGCCTTTTTGTTTTTCCTTGCTTTCGTCTGAGTTTGTTGTATACTTCTTAGAAAGCCAAAGACCGATAATATCAAAATACCAAAGATAAGGAGACAAAATTTTGAAAACAAAAATTAGTTTTGAAGGGTTGTTACTCGCCGCCAGCCTATTAGTATTAGTTGCTGGTGGCCTAATTTTATTGGTCATCGGTAAATAAAGAGGAGGTCTGTGTGAGGATAAACCTAGGGACCCTTTTGGGACTGGTAGCAATTGTCGCCTGTGCTATCTTGGCGGCCTACGCCACTCTCAACTGGGTCCCCTGAAAGCAAAGCCCTTGGCAGTATGCCCGGGGCTTTTTTATTTTCCTCTTATTTGTTATTATAAAAATAACTTATGCTGAAAAGACCCTTCCGATTTTTATCCATTTTTATTTTACTAGCCGCTCTTGTCGTTGGTAATTTTTTTGTTGCGGTTTCGCAAATCAATTCCGGCGCTGTGCCACCGCAAAAACTTGAAGATTATTTGGCGATTTTTTACAATCGCTACAGCTACCACTTTGACCAAAATGGTTTATTATTTCAAACACCTGATTATGAAGTGGCTGAATTTTCCCCGCCCCAAACGGCTCGGGAGATTTTGAGTTTAGCTCTCTATTATAAATATCGCGCCCTATCCGGGGAGATCGCCGCCCAGGAAAAAATTCGTGCCGCGCTTTGGTCGGCGGAAAAAGAATTAGCCGGCCGGCCATTCCTCACCCAATCATTTTCCGATGCTTTTGTTTCTTTCGCCGAAGTGCGCTTGATTGACCAACTGCCCGGTTTTTTATCAGCCGAAGAAAAAAACCAAATTTATCAAAACATTATTGATCGTTCAGCGGCCGGTATCCAGGCCGCTGATACTTCCAATCGCGCCGCCCTGTCCGCGGTTTATTGGCAAGCGGTTTGGAATAATTTATTAAGTCGTCAAATCTTGGACCAAGCTGAGTATGACTGGTTATCCGCTTTGGCTCATGCCAAGATAAAACAATTTGCCGACGCCGATATCACTCCCGACGGTTGGTATCTGGAAGGTACGCCCAAAAAATTCAACCCCCATTATCATCTGATTAGCGCCTGCTCTTTTTTGGCTTATGGCGAGCTGACTGGCCAGGCCGAATTTATTCGTCTGGCAGACAAAATGACAGCCAATTTAAGATTGGTTAGCTTTTCCAATGGCATGATTGAAGCCCGCTTGGGCGACCGGCCAGTGGGACTGGGCGCGCAATTTTATCTTGGTGCTGGGCTTTTAAACTATCGTTTTGGTTATGCTGACTGGAGCGTTTATCTGAATTATGCCTCGGGCAACCGTTTCTTTTCTGACAAAAAATATCCCGACCGGCTGGAATATCACGCTACGATTTCCGGCTCCGCGCCCCGCTACCATGATGATATTTCTTTTTCCAATCTGGCTGAGCTATTTCTCGCCTTACCCGCTTTTCAGGATTTAACCCTAGATACTTCCGCCAAAAGTTTGTCTCTGAGCGATTTACCTCTTTCCACCACTTATCAGGTAGTCAATCAGGGTACGGCTCTTACTTTTAATAATTTGGTCTTGCGCCAGACCAAAGACGGCGGCTATACTACCTGGCAGTATCTCTTGCCCAAAAATTATAATCCCAATCGTGATCTCTCCGATAGTGATTTGGATGGCCTAGACAACCATGAAGAATCCCTGCGTTCCACTGACCCCAATCTCGCCGACACTGACCTCGATGGTTATAGCGACCTGGCCGAAGTTCAAAATGGCTATGACCCGCTGACTGCGCTGAATGAAAAAATCGCCAAGCCGGAATTTATCTATAGCAAAACCCGTCTGCAAGCTCTGGAAATCGAGCAAAGAGAGGCCCAAATCCTCAAGCTAGAGTTGACAAAGCGTCTCGGCAGTGCTAGAGTTAGCAGAGCTCAAAAAAGCTGGGGCGCCCTGGTCAATGCCTATATCTACGGGCGCTACACTGTGGCAGAAATTGCCGATACGATTCTGCACGGTCCCCGCGCTGTGCATCCGACTATCCCAGCCAGCGTCTGGCGGGGAACAACAAATTATAAAAAATATTTAAATAGTCTAAAATAGAAACCGAATTACAACTCAGGAGGTTATAAACATGAAAAAAACCAGTAAGGTTAAATGCGACCTTTGCGGAAAAGAACATGAGGTGTACGAAGGTAACTTCTACCCGTGTCCTAAAAATAGCCTGGCCTCAACCAATTACATTGTTATGGTTGGCGGGCAGGTAAATCAAACCAACGATTTCCGTTCCTACTCGGCCTTGACCGCAAAGGCCACTAGGTCACCCACCTCGCCCGCTACCGCCAGCGCGAGAAGATGTTTTTCTCCGCTGGCGTTTTTATTTGGCCAAACCAATTGGATAAAACCAACCAGCAGATTAAAGCGCCAAACACAAGGTTCAATCGGGACGGTTGGACCTGCCAAGTATTTGACAAAAAGTAGGTAAGTGTTATGTTGAATAGAAAATTTAAAAAATACAAAATCAAGGGCAAAATATAATAAACAGGAGGGCAGAAAGATGGAACAGCCATTAATTTTTAAACCCAGTAATAACACTGATGTTAGGGCAATAATATACACGCCCAGGCTAGTTGACCTCATCAAAGCCTCGCCATTTTTTAAAATTGACTTTGCTGATTTCCAGGAAGAGCAACTCAACGCCGAGGCTCTCAGCGCATTGTTTTTTCTGTACGGGCAAACATTTTCTTTGGATAAGAAGTTGGTGTTTGCCAATGTTGTTGGTGATAAGATAAGGGATCAGGTGCTTGGTGTTTTTATAGAGTTTTTATCGCCGCCTCAATTTAAATCGTCAAAAGTTTCAAACCAATAAACCAAAGGAGGCCCACATGGGCGCCAGAATAGAAATCAAGTATTGCGGGGAATTTGCTACTATATTCCTCGTAGGGACGATGGGAGGGCAAAGGCCAGGAGATGACGCCCTCATCTACCTTTTTGAGGATGGAATAAAGACCCTCATCTCCGGCGACCACGTCAGAGTCGTGGCTGATCTGCAAAAAGTCTCCTGGATGAACAGCACCGGCCTGGGCGCGCTCATGGGCGCCATGACTTTGCTACGCAACAAAGGAGGTGATCTCAAGCTGGCAAAAATCCCGGACAATGTGGAAAACTTGTTCGCCATCACAAAGCTAAACACCATTTTCGACACTTTCGGCACTGTCGAAGATGCCATCGCGGCGTTCTCCAAATAAACGCCCGCCCGCCCAAAATAGTCCTGACCGATTGGATTTTATCCCGTCGGTCAGTTTTTTATTTGACAAAAGATTGGCAAAAGAATAATTTTAAAGCAAATAAAAAAAGTAGGTCATTTTTTTAAAAAGGAGTGTCAGCCATGCAGATAGAATTATCAAGGTGCATCGGTGACTTTGGCATTTTTACCTTATCCGGCAATTTGACTCACGACGCCTCAGCTCAAATTGTTAGGTGCTTCGAGCAGGAGAGCTTCCAAAACGGCGTTTTGTGCTTGCATCAAGTACAGCGCCTGAATGAGGCCGGCTTGTGCGGGTTAGCCGCGGTTATTATTCACTTTAATCTTTTAGGGGGACAGATCTTCTTAGCTATAGAAGAGGGCCAACCGCTGAAAGATATTTTGACCAAATCAGGCCTTTCTCGCCTAACCCGTGTTTTTGAAGAGCCGACGAGTAACATCAAAAAAGTCGCACAATCTTTCGAATTATAACCAATTTCTTAATCAAAACCGCCGGTCAGGTGTTAAAATCATGATCGGCAATATTTTTTTTAAATAATTCTAAAGGCGACATTTCGGAATGTCGCCTTCAAACCAAAAGCATATTCTTAATTCATAAATCATAAATCATTATTCTTCCTAAACATTCCCCCTATGTACCCACTTGAGCCCGGCTTCGTGCCCGATCTGCTCCGCTGTTAGAATTTTCTCTCGGCTGGTAGCTGGCAGGTCAGTCATCTGGTGCGTCGGATAAAAAGCGCTCACATGCCATGGCGTGTCCGCCCCTAATTCTTTCACGATAAAATTCGCGATCTCCTGCAGTTCGCGTTGGGAATCATTTTTGGTCGGGATAATCAAAGTGGTCACTTCTAGGTGTATGCCTAGTTTTTTTATTTTTTTCAAATTATCCAAAACCGGTTGCAAATGCGCTCCGCAGATTTCCGCGTAGAATTTTTCCGAATATGCTTTCAGATCCACGTTGGCCGCGTTGAGATACGGCGCGATCAATTCCAGAGCCTGATCTGACATAAAGCCGTTGGTCACCCAAATATTTTTTAGGCCGTTTTTGTGCGCCAGCTTCATGGTATCTAGCGCGTATTCGAGAAAAATCGTCGGCTCATTGTAAGTGTAGGAGATAGACGGCAGGCGATTGAGAAGAGCCATAGCCACGATCTGTTCCGGCGAGATCGCCTCAATTCTTCGTCTCTGATATTCTTTCATTTGTTCGTCATCCTCGGATAGCTGGCTGATAAAAAAATTCTGGCAGTGTTGACAGTGGAAATTACAGCCGAGTGTCCCCAATGACAAGGTAAAAGTGCCGGGTAAAAAATGATAAAGCGGCTTTTTCTCAATCGGGTCAATAGCGAGCCCGGTCGACTGGCCATAATTTAAAACCATGAGCCTGCCGTTTTTATTTTTCCTCATCCGACACTGGCCCTTCTCACCTGGTTTCAAAGTACAAAAATGACAGCAGGTTTGGCACTGGACCGTCTTGTTTTTGAGCGGCTGATAGAGGAGAGATTCCATATAATAATTTCTAAATCCAAAATCCAAAGGCCAAACAAAATCCAAAGCCCTAAATCCAAATTATTAAAAAATTAGAACTTTGGATTTTGAACTTTATTCGGATTTGGAAATTAGGATTTTGAAATTTTAAAAGCCACCATCACTGGTAGCTTTTGTGTCGGTTATCTATTTGGCGTTCTTCTTGAGCGTTCTGATACAGCGAGTGCAGACTTTCTTTCTCTCCCCGTCAATCGTTTTGACTTGTAAATTGATCAACTTGCGCGTTAGGGTTTTATTTTGGGCGTGTGAACGTTGAACAAATTTTGTCGGGCCACGGCCACAGATATCACAGACTCTAGACATAGAATTGATATAAAAGTTGCTTAATTATTAAAACTATAATAACATAAATACATTATAAGTCAAGGCCGCCTAAGGCGGAAACTCCAAATCTCAAATTCAAAATCAAAAATAAATTACAAATTCCAAATCAAAAGTTAATTAAATTGAAGTATTATAATTTGGAGTTTATTCGGAAACCTGTCCGTCCGGCAGGCGGGTTGGAAACTGGGATTTGGAAATTAAAAAATATATGGATTTTACTAAACTCATTTTCTTTTTCCTGATCATTATCCCCTCAGCCATCATTCACGAATATGCTCATGGCGCCATGGCTGACCGTCTCGGAGACCCGACCGCCAAACACGCCGGCCGGCTTTCTTTGAATCCCTTGGCCCACATTGATTTGTACGGGACTATTCTCATGCCATTGTTTTTGCTCTTGGCCACGGGCGGTTCTTTTATGTTCGCTTATGCCAAGCCTGTACCCTACAATCCTTACAATCTAAAAAATAAAAAATGGGGCCCGGCTCTTGTGGGCATTTCCGGCCCAGCCGCCAACCTTATCACGGCTGTATTTTTCGGTTCGCTGTATAAATTTTTACCTGTGGGTAATTTTTCTGACCTGATCGCCATTATCTCTTTTGCCAATATCATTCTTTTGGTTTTCAATCTGGTGCCCATTCCGCCGCTGGATGGCTCCAAGGTTTTGTTCGCTCTTTTTCCCGATTCCTGGAATAATGTCAAAATATTTCTCGAGCGCTATGGCATTATTATCTTTTTGATTTTTGTCTTTTATTTTTCTTGGGTTATCACGCCCGTCACCAGCTGGCTGTTTCGCTTGATTGTGGGGTAAGACAGTATAGATTAAAGTGACGCATGGATTTCCCCATTCTCTTTGAGTTCAAATCTCCCGATGGGAAATTGAACGGGTCATAGCCTTGCGGTATCAGGCACTGGCAGGCTGGCGGGAAATTAGCAGTAATTTCATCATCGCAAAAAAATTGTTAGTGCCGCTGTCCCACCACCCCGCCCCGACAGCGCGAGCTTGTCGGGGCACCCCTCTTCGCCGAGGAGGGGAAAGAGCGCTGACTCTGCATCTATTGATTTGATATTTGAGATTTATTTGGAAATTGGAAATTATGATTTGGAAATTTACATTATATTTTTATGTCCAAAATCACCACCCAATCCGATCAGGAAACCCAAAAACTAGCCGAGCGCTTTGCCGCCGGACTAAAAGGCCCGGCAGTCTTGGGTTTAGTTGGCGAACTCGGCTCGGGCAAAACGCAGTTTACCAAAGGCCTGGCCCGAGCCCTGAAAATAAAAAATCGGATCACCAGTCCGACCTTTGTCTTATTAAAACCCTACCCAATTACCCATCCCCAAAAGGGCATCAAAAACTTAATTCACATTGATTGCTACCGCTTGTCTCATCCCGAAGAATTACTAGCGCTTGGTTGGCAGGAATTATTAATCAGCAAAGAAAATCTTATCGTGGTTGAGTGGGCCGACAAGATCAAAAACATTATGCCCAAAGATACCCTTTGGATTGATTTAAAACAGGGCAGGGGAGAAACAGAAAGAATAATTCAGATAAAATCCAAAATCCTAATGTCAAACAAAATCCAAAACCCAAAGCTCAAATTATCTGATTAGAATTTTTGGCTTTGAGCTTTATTTGGATTTGGAAATTAGGATTTAGAAATTTCCGCCTCTGGCGGCTAGCCTCGGGCTATTGCCAATCCCCAAACTGTTTTTATTCCCTTTTGCTTCAAGCTTTTGGCGCACTCATCCATGGTCGCCCCAGTCGTCAAAACATCATCCACCAAAATTACGATTTTTTCCACTGGCTGTTCTGCCGTGAGCATATTCACTCCAAAAGCGCCGATAATATTTTGCTCCCGTTCTTCTTTTTTAAGTTTGGCCTGCGGCTTGGTATAGCGTACACGCGCCACAAAATCTCTGTTTATTTCCCAGTGAAAATATTCACCCACTTTTTCCGTCAGCAGTTCCGCTTGATTGAACCCCCGCCAGCGATATCTTTTTTTATGGAGCGGTACCGGCACCAAAATTATTTTCTGCCCCTGCCAGAGCGCCAGCTGTTCTGGCCTTTTTATTTTTTGAATCAAAATTTTTGACAACGGTTCGGCTAGTCCCTGTACAAAATTATATTTATATTTATGAATCGCTTCTTGCAGTATTTTGTCTTCCCATTCAGCCGCCACGATCATGCCGTCCAAAGCTGTTTTCTCTTGACAAATACCATGAGTTTGACCGAGCACGGTCGTCTCCTTGCACACGAAGCACTGATCAACTTTTTTATAATTTATTTTTGCCAAACAAGTTTGGCATAACCATTCGTCCTCTTGCCCGCAACTGAGACACTCGAGCGGAAAAAGAAGATCTAAAAAACGCGCTTTTATTTTTAAGAACGCGTTTTTGAGAGTTGTATTTTTCATATTAGATTAGGCCAAGGCAATCAATATCGCTCCGATGGCCATCATCGCCGCGCCGATTCCTATCTTTAAGCTAATTTTTTCCCCCAAGATTAAAGCCGCTAGAAATATAGCAAAAATTACGCTTAACCGATCGAGCGGCGCTACCTGGGAAACCTTGCCCAACCGCAGGGCTACAAAGTAAAACAACCATGACAGAGCGCCAGCTATTCCTGATAAAATAATATAGTAGAGCGCTTTTTTATTGGCGATAATATCATCTATCTGGCCGATCTTCCCTTGGGCCAGAATAATAATCAAAAGGAATATTGCCATCACAATCGCACGCATCGTAGTTGCGGTCGTGGTATCAATACCATGCAAACCCATCTTGCCAAATATCGCTACCAAAGCCGCGAACACCGCGGCCAAAAGTCCGAAGACGATCCACATAATTTTTTAAATTATTTAATATTGCCGTTCCTCGCTTGGCGGTGCCGGCTCGTACCTGTTTTCGGGGACAGTTCTGACAATCTGATTTTATTATTGACTAGCCCGACTTTAATTACCGAATTTTTATTAAAGCCGTCGGTCATAATTTTGTCGGCTAACAAATCCTCGATTTCATTTCTGATAATCTCTCTGACTCGTCTAGCGCCATCACCCGCTTTTAGACACTCCCTGGCCAATTTTTCTACCGCTCTTTTATCCCAGTCGAGCTTTAAATTTTGGCTAACCAACTTTTGGTTTATCATGGCCAAATCCAATTCAACGATTTTTTCAATATCTTTTTCTCCTAGGTTATTAAAGATCACCAGCTTGTCCACCCGGTTCAGAAATTCCGGTTTCAGATATTCCTCCAAAGCTTCCTGATAGTTTTCCTGCTCGCTATTTTTATCGCCCGCGCCAAAACCCAGCTGTTTTTTGCTGCCGCGTTTCTGGCCGCCGAGATTGGTGGTCATAATTATTATTGTATTCCGAAAATTTATCACCCGGCCTCGGCCGTCGGTCAGTTGCCCCTCATCCAAAATAGACAGCCACAAATTAAAAATATCCGGATGCGCTTTTTCCAATTCATCGAGGAGGATTACCGAATAAGGATTGCGCCGTACTTTTTCCGTCAAAATTCCTCCCTCATCATAGCCCACATAACCGGCTGGCGCGCCAATTATTTTTGAGGCATTAAATTTTTCTCCATACTCCGACATATCCAGTCGGATCAGTCCATTGCCCTTGGGGTTGAGCGCTTCAGCTAGGACTTGGGCCGCATAGGTTTTGCCCACGCCAGAGGGCCCGGCGAAGATAAAAGATCCCAATGGTCGACGCTCACCCGAGAGCCCAGCCGCGGAGCGTTTGATAACCTTGGCAATTTCTTCGACCGCTATTCCTTGGCCGATTATCTTTTCGGTCATAAGTTTTTCCAACTCTTTTAAGTTGGCGAGCATCTTTGGCCGATCCGGAATATTAATTTTTGTTATTTCGGCAACCAGCGCGCGAATATCTTCCGCCCCAATTTCTTCATTCGATTTGGGCTTGACGCTGTTTTCGATGCTTTCTCTCTCTAGTTTGTATATTTGGTTGATAATCTCAATTTCTTTTTCCTTGATGGTCAAGGCCGCTCGGTAATTTTCTTCTTTTAGTAAACTGATTTTTTCGTGATTCAAAATTTCTAATTCTTTTTTTAATTGGCTGAGTCTGTTTTTTTTGCCGTCGCTTGGGCGATTGACATTTTTTTTGCTCGCCGCCTCATCAATCAGGTCCAGCGCCTTATCCGGTAAGAATTGATCTACTATGTATCGGGCGCTCAAATGGACTGCCTCTTCAATCGCCTCATCGCTGATCTTTATTGCGTGGTGTTTTTCGTAAATAGATTTGACACCCTTGATAATGGTGACCGCCTCTGGCGCGCTCGGCTCATTTATAATCACTTTTTGTAATCTTCTGGTCAAGGCGCTATCAGTTTCAATGTGTTTTTTATAATCCTCAAAGGTTGTCGCTCCGATACAACGGATTTCACCCCTGGCCAAGGCCGGCTTCAAAATATTGGCCGCATCCATTGTCCCGGCCGCTGAACCAGCTCCGACAATGTTGTGTATTTCATCAATAAACAAAATTATTTCCGGGTTCATTTTTGCCTCTTCCACGATCTGCTTCAAACGCCCCTCAAACTCTCCCCGATAGCTCGTCCCGGCGACCATCAGAGCCATGTCGAGAGCGTATATTTTTTTATCTGTCAAAATATCCGGCACGGCACCCTGGGTTATTTTCTTGGCCAAGCCCTCTACGATGGCTGTTTTGCCCACACCCGGTTCGCCCAAAAGGATGGGATTATTCTTATTGCGCCGGGCCAAAATTTGGATCACTCTATTGATTTCTGTTTCTCGGCCGATGACCGGGTTAATATTCTTTTGGATATTTTGCGCAGTCAATTCAGTGCCAAAGAAATCCAGCAATGATTCCTTTTGTCTTTTGCGCCCCGCCTTCCTCTCTTGTTCTATTTTTTGCTTGAGAATTCCGACCGCCTCCGTCATCTCTTCGAATTTCGCGGTGGAACTCAAAGCCAACTCCAAATTATTAAGCAGCCCCTTTGTTTCTATTTTGTGTTTTTCCAGAATAATTTGAATCTCTCTGGCTTTAGAGTTGATTAGGCTATAAAGCAGGTGCTCTGTGCCAATATAATTATGTCCGTATTCTGCCGCTATGGCCGCCGAATTCACTATTACTTTCTGAGTCATCGGTGCCAATGCTATCTCCTTTTTGGCTTGCAGTATTTTTTCCCAGGCATCTGACCGCTCATTGTCTCCCAAATCAGTTTCTAGTTCAGCTTTGACCCCGGCTTTGGTCAGAGCTTCAGCGCCGAGTGACCCCTTCTCTGCCATGAGACTCCAAAATATTTCTTCTAACCCAATTTCTTTTTTCTTGTTTGCCAAAGAAAAGCCGTAAGCCCGAACCATGGTTTTTTTATAATGATTAGTAAATTTTTTTAAGATTGTTTCTAGCATAAATAATTATTTTCTGTGTTCTTATTCTAGCACGTCCCGGGACTTTTTTCAACAATTTAAATTATAAAAAAACCGCCGGTTTTGGAAATCAGACGGTCAAACAGCGGAGATTGTTTCCGAACTCCAGAGGCAACAAATTTGTCCAACGTGTATCCTTGACTTTTTCATTGTAATATGGTAAGATACAAATATAAAACAATCGTCTTAATAGGGGACGATTTTTAATTTAATCAAGTAAATTTAATAACTAAGACAAAATCTATGTTGTCTACTCTCAATAGCAAAAAAGCACTCCTCGTCTTTGTTGCTTTTTTGTTTGCTTTCGGCAATCTTTTGCCTGCTCTGGCCATTACCTCTGGGGAATCAACTCTTCCTCGCATCTCTTACTGGCCAGGCAAGGTCAACCAACACACCGAAAATGGTGTTTGGAAAACCGATCCTGATGGCGTTTCTGGATCTACCACTTCTTGGACTGCCGACAATATATTAACTTACTGCAAAAAATGGTATCCCAACACTGCCAGTGTTGTCTCTGATGGTACCATCTCTACCATAGACTGGAAAGCGGCTGGCAATACCGGCAGTTATAGTTCCATTAGGCCAGTTTATCGATGTGTGCAACCAGTTAGCGCCCCCGATCTTACCTTTTCCGGTTTTGGCACCAACGGTCCAGACGCCAACAACAATAACACTGTTCTTTTGGTCCCCTCAATTAAAAATATAGGTACCGCCCCTTTCGCTGGCAATCTCACGGTCAGCGTGGATATTAGTAAAAACAATGTTTTAATTACCAATGAATCTTTCGTACGCAATATTGGTTTGGATATAAATATGGGTAATTTTACTACCTATCGCACCCAGTATAGTTTTGTTGACTCAGGCACTTATACCATCAAATTAACCTTGCAAAATGTCTCTGGCGAGACTAACACCAGCAACAATACTACCAGCGCTGAGGTGACAGTAGCCGGAACTGCCAACTACGCTGGCAAGCTAATTAAAGGAGATTCTGATTCCAACCTTTTTTATCTTGGTACTGATAATAAAAAATATGTCATCCCAAGCCTGACTGGTTATGATGCTTATAAAAATGCGGTATTAGATAGTTGGGGATTAGTTGCCGAAAACGCAATAATTATATCCCAATCGCAACTATCTAGTTACCCCATCGGGGGCAACATGACGATTAAAGCCAATACCTATAAACTCAAACTGGAAAATAGAGCCGAGATTTATAATGTTGAATATGATAATTATATAAAACAAGTTGATAGTGTGGCCAATCATCCTGCCGGCTGGAATGATTTTATTATCGTTCCGGATCCTTTTTTTGTAAATTATAAAATTGTTGAAACGACAACCAAACCAGACTTAGTCCCCTATAAACTTGAGATTAAAAATCTTACTCACCCCAGTAATGACCAGTGGTTAATGTATGATAGTTTGGAAATTACTATTGGCTTTAAAAACACTGGTACTACTAATTCTGCTCCATTCCTTTACACTTTGTATGAAGGCAATAGTACAAGTGGACACAGAGGAGAATGGCAAGGTTTGGGGGCCGGTGAAAGTAGTGAATATAAATTTATTTCTGCTTATGATAAAAATAGTACTACCGCGCAATCCCTGGTTTATAATCTAATGGTTGATAGCGATAATAATGTTGTTGAGTCCGATGAAAACAATAATACTTTAACCAAAACAATTACCGTGACTGGAACAGCCTACTATTGGTCTCTTGGCGGCTGGTCCGCCTGTGTTAATGGCAGTCAAACGAGAACGGTTATCTGCAGAGATAATTATTACTTTGATGCTGTCGCTGATATATATTGCGCTAGCGAAAAACCAGTCAGCACACAAAGCTGTGGTAGCTCAAAACCAGATTTGATCATTACCAATATAGAAATATCTGGTACGCCCAAAGCTGGAGATCGCTATCTTGGTGGAGTTGTTACTATTAAAAACCAAGGCAATATTAAGGCTGAATTCAGAACCGAAAATTTTATCAATGGCGCCCTAAAGCCTTATGAGTTATTAAACGTCACATTAAACGATACTATGCACACCATTGTGGCAGTATCAGGCATAGGTGCCTTGATCAGCGGAGATACAAGTCAGGTCAGTATAATAAACCCCGGGGAGTCAAAGAAATATATATTTAGTACCCTGCAAGATTATGGTATCTTCACTAGGAGCGACTTTCTGGGAACTTCCGGATATAAATCACTTTATTTCACCGTTGATCCAGGGAATGAAGTTGCTGAGTCAAATGAAACTAATAATAGTCTGACCAAAACAGTTTACATAGGGAGTGTCACTACTGCTAATCCTGATTTAATGTTTACCAGCTCAGAAATTACTGTGGATAAAGCTTTGATTTTACCGGGCGACACTGTGACTTTTGCTGTTGACGCGAAAAATAACAGCACAATCGCTATCCCCGCGGGTGCGTATCTTAAATGGTATTTAGCAGGCAATGAATATTCAAATTGTAATAGTAGATTACCAGCTCTTAGCGCTGGTTGGACTTCGGGCATGGCCTGTACCATGAGTAACTTCGAGAATATTACCGGTGACATGCGTACCACCATCGAGACCTACCGTGCCGAGGCCCGCTTCCTGCGTGCCCTCAGCTATTATCAT
>ENA-UOWO01000980-UOWO01000980.1-activated-sludge-metagenome-genome-assembly--contig:-NODE-980-length-39214-cov-9.540948_pt1 | contig 39214 bp, 58 predicted proteins | sample MGYA00238148_ERZ761564 | MGnify/ENA primary metagenome ERZ761564 (study PRJEB28885, sample SAMN05720194) | activated sludge metagenome | isolation source: Anaerobic digester | place: USA... | reverse complement strand
TTGGCATGAATATCATAAAAAACGCCACCCTCTATAACAGATGGCGTGGAGGCAACCAGCCAATACCATTCGCCTTGCGCCTGTCCAAATGCGCCTTCAACGCTGTCAAAAATTGCCTTTGGAATTAACTTTGCCTCATCAAAAATATAAAACAGTTGAGATGCGTGCGCACCTTCCATGGTTTGTGCGTTTTCTTCTGTGCTTGTTTCTGCTTTTGCAAATCCAGTACCACCCCACCTCTTACTTGGCACTAAACTCAATTTCATTAATTCTTTATCAAATACATACGGGTCTCTGCCTGTTCTGTCCCACTTTAATAATGCGCTCCATTTTCTAACCTCAGGCCAAAAATACATTGTCATCTGATCCCAAACAGATGCGGTTGTAATAACCTTCCAGTCTGTTATACCATCTCTTGTTAAAGCAAACCACAGCAAAGCCCATGATGATACAGCCGTTTTACCCAAAGACCTCGGCCCTGTCGGGCTGACTGGCTCAAACGGTTTTATCATTGAGAGAATATCAAGTTGGTGAGGATAAGGCTTTTTTCCTTCTGGAAAATTTACACAATCTTCAACAAATCCTGCGGGGTCATTCCAGTATTTCTCCTGAAACGCCATCATCTTCCTGTTGATCAACGGTGGAGGAGTCATCCCCCTCTTTTCCATCACCAATTCTAATGCTCTCAGTTCCCTCAATTTCAGTAATTTCGCCGAGTAATCGCTCATATCTACTTAATAATTCCTTATCGCTTAAACTTGCAACAGCTAACAAATAATCTGGCAAGCCTCTTGCCTGTCTTTCTATGGCAACGCCCTCTTTTAACAAAAGCCTTGCTTCTGCCATGTCAATAAGCGGTCTGCCTGTTTTCTTTATTTCCATAAACTCGTCATTGAGTTTTATTTGTGCAAGTTGTTGCATCTGTCTGCCGATATTTGCCTGGCGATTGGTCATGTCCTTAACAGCCTCGATCTCTTCTTCCATTCTGCGCCTGTAAAGTTCATCATCATAAGCGTTGGCACGTTTATCCCACTCATACTTTTTGTGCTTTCTGTGCCACACCATTCCCAACGCATGGAATGCTTTTGGGTCTTCGACATGTAATTCCTCGTTTTCAGCATCTGCCCAAAGCTGCATAGCCTGGCGGACATTTCTCGTCCCAGACGGTTGCGAAAGATAATATTTCATAAAGCGATGATACCAAACCAACGGCTCGTCTTCTAATTGTTCCCAAACCTTCATATTACCTCTTAAATTTCTCGCCACAGTACGGACATGTTATCCAATCGTCTTTTTCCTCAAATGGTTTGTCTACAAACTCATCCAACACATTAAGACTTTCCCAATCAACGCTAACAGGACTTACATCTAAACTCTTAACAAGTTCAAGATATTTTGTTTCGTCCCACATTCCAGCAATATCCAACGGCATAAAATTACCACCAAGCATTGTGATATTGTTATGATCTATGCCATAAGACATTGCCTCTTTTTCGTTCTCTGCGTCAACGCCAAACAGGATTGGCACATACCAGTCCTGTTCGTCACTAAATATTCCGTTTGGCACTTTTTCGCCAAGCCTTCGCATGGTTACAAGTGCTTCAATTCTACCGTTGCCTTCTACAATTCCGCCCGTGCCATTGTTTAGCGTCGGCTCAAACTTTGGCGCATCCTTAAATCCATATCGTTTTATGCTTTCAATTATAGAGCCTATATCATGAAGTTTCGGGTTGTTTTCCCAAAGACTCACCTTCATTAGCGGAACGTATTCCAAACTTAACTTCGTACAATCGTCTTGTTTCATCCAAATCCCTGTCTATAGTGGATTTCATAGATTCGTATTGTGGCGAATCTTTGACATTATCAATAAAATATTCCATAGCAACACGGATATGTGCGACAGGCAACAAAATTGGCTTAACTCTATACATATTCTCAGAAGTCATTTGTGTTTTGTGTCGCACTATCCATTCTAAGAGTTCCGCATCATATTCAAATAGCGGAAAACCTAACGAATGCCACAGTCTTATAGCGTTCATTATACAAACCTTATACCATAACTATTCTTGCTTGTCAAGCGTTCTATCAGCAAGCCATTGAAGATACGGATTTGTGATAACAATCTCAACATCCACATCATTTTCCCATTCGCCCTCAAGGTTTTCCACACCTATTTCCTCAATAAATTTCGCAACCTTGTTCGCAAATGATTTTGACAATTTTTTTATTAACTTCTTTTCCTTTTTTGTTATTTCCATTAAGCCTCCTTTACTACGCTATTTATTATCAAACTCAAGCCTTTGTGTTTATCCCAAACAAAAGCCTGTGCTTTGTGTATTGCACCGACAAATCCCATTTCCTGTTCCCAGGCATCGGTTGCTTTGATTGATGAAATTCGCCTGAATATAATGCCCCCATCTTCTGTTAAATCCTCTTTGTGTAAATGTCCTAAATGAAATTCTCTGAACTTTGTTTCGCCCCAATCCCTAGGCGCTTCGATCTGCATTAAACCCTTGATTCTTTTGCTGTCATTTTCACCATGAGAAAACCCTATCAGGTTGTCATAATAACGAATGTATGCTCTTGGCTTTGGCGACACATCAACGCAGACATCCTCTGTATCTCTGAAATATGCACGCAAAGTTTCTATCGCACAATAACTTAACATTTTATCATGGTTTCCTGGAACACGCAAGGTAACAACGGGCGCAAGTTGCCTTAATTGTTCGATTGCCCATGTTAACAACTCAACGCCTTTCTGGTAAAGTTTAGGCCACCTTGTATCACTGTCTAGAATAGTTCCACGGGTTGTTGTGTTGTTCGTCGTATCTGAATTGAAAAAGTCCTGACCTATCGGGAAAACAACTTTGTCTATTTTTAGCCCATAGGCTTTTACACGAGAGATAATATCTAAGATTGTGTTCTTATAAATATTCTCTGCAATTTTTAGATCGTAGCTTTCGCCAGTTTCGTCATCCCACGCCAAAAGTCCTAAATGAAAATCCATAATGGGAAGTTCAAGCATATAATCCCCAGGTTTATGTTGTATCTTTTCGATTTTTGGTTTGGCAATGTTTGCCAATGTTTCCCTTACAATATCGGTTGTTATTTTGTTCTGGATGGGCTTTACCGTAAGCGTAACCATAAAAGCGTGATTTGTGCTTTTGTGTGCATTACCATCAATGTCCTTTGTGGTTGTATCCCAATAGTTTCGTCTGCTCTTACACGAAATCAATTCCCATTGTATCGGGTCATAACCCATTAACTCCATAATGCGTGTTGGATTTTGGTTATCTTCCTCACTCAATAAAAGCATACGGGTTGTTGTTCTTGACCCGTCTGTTTTGAACACAACCTCTTCCATTTCAGACACAGGTCTGTCCTCGCCAACAAGCCCTTCTTTGTAGGCAACGTGCATCCTGATACCGCTCCAATACTTCCTTGCATTGTTTTGAGAAAGGTTTTTACCATAAATCTTTTTTATAATGTCTTGGGCAAAACCGCTTTCTCGTCTTACCATACTATCAAATTTGTCTAACGGCATTGTTCCTCCTTGAGTCAATATATTTAATTTTACCACATTGTAACAATTCGTGCAATAGGCATATTGCTTGACAAACATTATACATTAGGCTAAACTCTAGATGTTAAAATAGATTTTAGGAGGTTTCAATGGAAGCTTTAATCGGTGCTGTTCCATTTCAAGTCGCAAGAGCGTCTGCCGCCTTACCAGCAGCAGGTGCTTATGATGCAAGCCCAACCGCTCTGATGTGTGCTGGATTTGAAAGTGCAGTATTTTATTTTTCTTATACACGGGGTGATGCTCTTGGATCATTTGCATTCAAGATTGAGGTATCGCCACACGCAAGCGATTCAGCCACTTATGACAATTGGTTTCAACTTGCTCTTTACGAGGCTGACTTTATCGTTGCTGGCTCTGATGAACAGGCATTGATTCAAAGAGAAGAAATACTTTACACCCCAACAAACGCAAACGAAGAACGATTTGTATATGGCTCTGTCAATCTTGGCGGTGGCATACAACGAGTCAGAGTATCTGCAAAAGAGGTTGGTGCGGTTGGAAAGCCAGGAACGCTTGAAGTTCTATCTACTTTCTGGGGGTACTAATGGAAATCACTAATGCGTCCTCACGGTCTAATGTGATTGCCTTCAAAACACACAGGGCAGCCGATATGACCCTAACATCAGCAGATACATGGACTGATGTTGAATGGGATTTAAAAATTGACGATGAGTGTATCGGTGATATTGACTATTATCATGCTGGTGAAGTTGATGAGGATAAGTCAATTATTGTTATCGGAAACACCGACAAACTGTTTCATGTAAATGGTTGTGTTCATTCAGAATATAATGGGGTTTCAGCAACAAGTGTAATAATTGCAAGTCGCATTATGTTCTCAATGGATAGTGGCTCAACATGGACAGAAGCACGGTGTTTGCAATCTAACACAGAATTAATCAGACAGGCAAATGAAGTTGGAACACAACATTATCTTGGAACAATCAGGGCAGACGGGGAAACATGGATTAAGTTGCAGGTTAGAGCAAGCAGTACAGACTTGATATTTTCTGGATGGACTACATTTGACAATCCTGTTGCGATAACAATGACAGTAGCAACGGTGTAAGATGAACATATTCAATCTAGCAAGAATTAGCGATGCGGTTTCTGACCGTTATCCTATAATAAAAGATGTTTTGGACAATGGAGTTCCAAAAACTAATCGGAGTCTTGTTTCAAAAATTCTGAACACAATTACTGGCACTGGTGGTGCAGTAGAAGAGTGGACGCTTGGCATTGATACCTCTCACTGGAACGGCACTATGAACTGGTCAGTTGCCAAAAACAAAGGTATTAAGTGGATGATCGGTAAGGTTTCTGATGTAGGCTCTGTTACCCACAAACCGTTTTATGACGCTGCCGTGAACGACAATTATTTTGGGGCAAAAGAGGTTGGCATTCTTACTGGCGGTTACTGCTGGCTTGACCCTGGATTTGACCCGATAATGCAAGCAGAATATTTTCTAGAGTGGCATAGAACTCATCCAATTGATCTGCCCCCTGCTGTTGATTTTGAGGACGGAAACTTTACAAATGGTAACGATTTTCTCTATAAGTTACAAAAATGGCTTGAGATAGTTGAACTTGAAACACAAAGAAAGCCGATCATTTACACAGCAGAATGGTTTATGTCAAAATTTGACAGAAGCAAAACATCATGGATGGGAGAATATTCGCCATGGATTGCACAATATATTCAGAGAACACATCCGTCTGCTGTTCCGAGAGAATGGAATGATTGGAAAATATGGCAATACAATTCTATCGGACACTATCCATATTTTAATTGGGCAGAGCGTAATATCGCTAGAGGAAGAGAGTGGGGGTCGTCAAGCGGGTCATTAGATATGAACTGGTTTAAGGGAACAATGGAAGATTTACTTGCTTTTTGTAATATGGAAGAAGAGCCGACTCCCCCAGAGGAAGAGATTCTGTTTGAGGCGGTGTGTAAAACAAACGTTCTAAATGTTCGCAAAGGGCCTTCAACGACATATTCCGTTGTTGGATACTTATATAACGGAAATCGTGTTAATGTTTACGAAGAACAAAATGGATGGTATCGCATTCAACCAAACAAGTGGGTAAGCGCAACCTATATGGAACGAGTTGGAGAGCCTCCTGTCATTATTCCGCCCCCATCAGTTCCTGGTGTCCTTTTTTATCCAGTAAACGAGGGCGAGCATTATATAACTCAATATTTTGGGGAACGACCGAACATTTATGTGACATCAAGAGGACACAACGGGATTGACTTTGGAACAATCGTAGGAAGTAATGTGTATGCCATGCAGGATGGGGTTGTTATATTCTCGGAAGATGTCAAGCAGAAAGTTAATTATGGAAGGCACATTCGTATTCAACACGAAAACGGAGTGTCAATTTACGGACATCTTTCAAGGCGATATGTTGAGGTTGGTGAAACCGTACACGCAAGACAGCTTATCGGATTGACTGGTGGTGCAGTAGATGACCCGTATTCTGGCTACTCAACAGGGCCTCATTTGCACGCAGAATTTAGGATGAACAATCCTGCTGATGCTCCACAAATTCCTGGCGGATTTGTGTATGGTGCGATTGATCTAATGAAAGAATTTGCGAGCCATTCCTATGACGGAAACGACCCAGAGGTGTTATTTCAGGCACAATGTCTTGTTACTGAATTAAATACACGCTATGGCGCATCAATTCACTCTTACAGAAACGGAAAAATCTCATACGGAAAAGTCGTGGCTGTTTATGAAGAGAAAGATGGTTGGTACAAAATTTCGCCTAAAGCAATGGTGTGGTGTTCTGCAAACCCAATTTATATGCAAAGATTGGATTACACTCCCCCAGAAGGAGTTTTGTTTCAGGCAAAATGTACAGCAAATTCTCTCTATAAAAGAGCGGGCGCAGGAACGGAATATCCAATAATCGGCTATATTGTAAAGAACGATATGGTTGATGTTTTTGAAATTAATGGCATATGGTATCGCATTGGCGATGCCTGGGTAAGCGGTAATTATATGGAGCGAATACAGAACTAAAGGAGTTTAACTATGACAAATTATTTACTTTCAAACCTTGATGTAATTGGCGTAAAGCGATGGCAAACAGCACGCCTTGGAACTGCACTTCCTGCTGGAGGTGTGTTTGACAGCGATCCCATTGAAATGTACTGTTCTGAAAAGAAAACGGTTACATTTTATGGAACATACACACGTGGAGAAGCGGATGGCGGTTGTATATTGCGTGTTCAATTCTCGCCACACGCAGAGGACGTTGTTGGAAACAACTGGTTTGTTCCAACGCTTTATGATGCAGCCGATGTTGTTGCTGGCGCAAACTCTGTAAGTCTTGTTCAAGTGGAGGATTTCTCTTATACCGCAACAAGCGCAAACGCCGAGAGCTTTGTGTACGGCCCGATTCAGATTGATACAGATGCACAACGCTGTCGTGTAGTTGCTGCAGAATCTGGCGAACAAAGAACTTCTGGAACGCTTGAAATTATTGCAAAATATGATTAGGTGATACTATGAGAATGGAAAAGAATTTAGTATTAAAAAAGAAAGGCGTTACTAACGAAATTTCAGAAGGCGGAGGCGGTGGAGTCCCCCTTATTGACGTTACTTATTCAGAGTTAGTTGCGCTTATTGGCGATAGTGAGCTTGTAGAAGGTCAGCAATACCGTATTACCGATTTTGCTACAACGCATTATATTGTGGACGGCGGTGGAACGCAATACACAACTGGAGATGGGATTGTTGTTGGCGTTACTGAGCCTTTGATTTGTCTTGCAGTTGGTGTAGATGAAATTCACGCAGAAGTAAAGTCGGAAATGTATCCACAGGACATCATTCACTACGACTGGAATCCCGATAACTGGATAAATGACTTATCCTTTGGCTATGATGACGGTGGTGGATTGGAGATTATCTCTGGTTTCAAAGGTGTTATCATTTCAAGACACGACACATTAAGACAACTAAATGCCCCTTCTGACTGGCGCAACTGTTTGACACGCAGATGGGAAACTGATGCTAACGCATGGGATAGCGGAACATCTTATTCTATTGGTAATATAGTCAGTCATGCAGGAACAAGCATGGTATATAAGTCTGTTCAGAATGCTAATCTCAATAATGAGCCAACTGGCAGCGATGATGATTATTGGATTGTGATGCTTGACCTTTCAACATACACATACTGGAATGCAAGACCGACTAGTTGGAATGGTGTTCCAAGTGGTGCTGGTTATGATGATTTTCTACTTTTCAACGATAATTGCGGAAACATTGGCATTGAGAGAATAACTACGTTTTATTGGGAAGATGAAGGAGAATATATTCCACCAACGCTTATTCCGAACAGCGTGTTTTTCGGCAGTGCATTTATGAACGAAATAGGATACAGTTTTGTTTACAACACAATCGGCGCAGAGTTCAAAAGCAACACAATCGGCGCAGAGTTCCATAACAACACAATCGGCGCAGATTTCTATGGCAACACAATCGGCACATATTTCTATGGCAACACAATCGGCGCAATTTTCCAATACAACACAATCGGCGCAGATTTCTATGGCAACACAATCGGCACATATTTCTATGGCAACACAATCGGCACAAGTTTCCAAACCAACACAATCGGCGCAGAGTTCCATAACAACACAATCGGCGCAAGTTTCGCAGGCAACACAGTTACTGACGATTTCACAATGAATGAAGTCGCTGATAGTGCGATTGCTTCTGTTGATTTTACTGGCGCATCACATGTTTATGCTTCTTATAACTGCTATCTTTACAAGCGACCTGATGAAACTGCAAGGTTGCGCTACTATGATAACGCTGATGCACAACAGATAGTATTGCCGACGGCGTGATGAGGTAGGGCTGCATTGGAATTTACTAATCACGCTTACAATAGATACTATCAAGAATTTCGCACGGTAGCATTATTAAAAGGATAGATTGTTATGATTTATGTAAACTATGCCACTCGAAATATTGTACAACAATATATGCTGAACACAAAGCCACTGATAAGCGCAACCGATTTTAAAACGGTAAGAATAGGCGCAACATCAGCAGAGCCAGGTCTGACACAATATATGTTTAGAAAGAGTTATACTGGTGCTCTTTATTCTTACAACATTGTTCCAAGTAGCACTTCTTTTATCCACAAGGGCGGGGGTATATATCTTTACACAAAACCCATGAACACGTATTTTGCTCCAGATGTTGGAGATATTTTTTGGTTTGTTGGTTGGGCTACTGATATTTTACCATTTGAATCTCCAATATATTGCTTCAGGGAAAGCAGACTAAACCAAGACCTGTTGGTCGGTAATGAAGAATTGGCAAAAGAAGATACAATAAACAATATAGAAGCCAATATTTTGAATGAGTTATCCGATATAGACTCAACCACAACGCTATCTCTCAATTTGTTATCTACAAGCCCTTCTGTTTTGCAACATCGTTGCATGAACGATGACGATCTGATTTGCAGAAAATCAGCAGACTTTGCAGCGAGCTTTATTTATCTTGGTGATTTGAGTGGTGTTACTGATTTGTACTTCACAGTAAAGCCACAGACAAAGGTTAATTCGTATCTTGATAGTCAGGCTACTATTCAAATTCAGGAAGGCGTTGGATTGCTTTACATAAATGGCGGTGTTGCTGGCGTTCCCGCAAATGGAAGCATAACCATTACAGACGCAATCAACGGACATCTCACAATTAATTTGGATGCGGTTGAAACGGCAAAACTTACTGCCAATACGAACTATCGTTATGACATTAAGGCAGATCACAATATTATAGCGGAAGGCAATTTCTACATTCAATCCGCAGTAACATTAACCGTATAGGAGGTTTATTATGGAAGAAAAAGTTGCCAGCGATTATCTCGTTGTCGGCGACCCAGACGAAGAGTCAACCTGGCATTTACCCGTAAAAGATAACGGGGTTGTATCGCACCGACTGATGGGCGCTGCATGGGCTGCGCTTCACGCTGGTTTTCGTGGAAACAAATATGAAGGCGAAGGCAAGGCGGAAGCATTAAAGAAACTAAAAGCATTATACAAAAAGGAAGGTATGCCATTGCCGACAGAAAACGAATATAATCCGCCTATGTCATTCTCTGAATACGAAAAGGCACAAGAAACAGACAAAACATTGGCAAACATTGCCAAAACTACAGAAATTTACAAGGAATTGCTTGACAATATAATCTTTAACGGTGATAATATCATAGAATTTGTAAAATCTTTGTCTAAGGATTATGTAGAGAGATTGCAAGGTATGACAGAAAAAGAACAAAACGCAGAAGAGGTTTTGGAATCATTTGCCGAAAGCTCCGATGGCGCTGTGATTATTGAGGAAAGTAAAACCGACACAGCGCTGTTAAAAATGCACATTAAGTTGATCGAGCCAGGTTGGGGCAATACAAGGGATAACAACTATTATCCAAAAGAAATGCTTCAACGTGATGCTCGTAAATTTATTGGCGCAAAAATGTTTCCAGTTGATCATCGTGAAGATGGAAAATCTGTTGGCAGTTGGGTATCTAACATTACAGATATTGTTGGATTTACTGAAACTGGCGCACCCGTTGCAGAGGTTGCGGTTATTGACCCGCAATTTGCAGAAAAAGTCAAAGCCATTAATCAGGCAGGATTGCTAAGCGATTTACAGTGTTCTATTATGGCTTCTGGTGTTGCAGAAGATGGATTTGAACTTGAGGGTCGAAAAGGAAAAAAAGTTGTTGAAATCAAACAGGCTGGCGATGTCGATTGGGTAAGACGTGCTGGCGCTGGTGGTATGGCACTATCTTTAGTTGAGAGTGCAGAAAATAATCAGGAGGTATCTATGGATGAAGAGTTGAAAGAAGTTCTTGAGGAAAAAACCGAAGAGGTTATTCAAGAAACTAAGAAAGATGAGCCTGTCGCTATTCACGAAACTGAAGAGCAACTGCTGACATCTTCACGCATCAAAGAAATCCTCGCAGAATCAAAACTGAGCCTGGTTTCCCAAAAGCGTCTCGCACGGGATAAATATTCCAGCGAGGAAGAAGTTCAGGAAGCGATTGTACTTGAATGCGAGTATATTGATGCAGTAACGGAGGCTGGCAAACCATTTGGTCTTGACGAAGCCAAGCCTAAGAATAAGAAACTTACCTTTGAGGAAGTTGAAGCCTTGAAAAATCAGGCTGTTAAGGAAAACATTTTTTAGGAGGTAGAAAATGGTTGATACTATTAAGAATTATTACGAAGTCGCCAGCGAAAACGGTGCATTACATTGGGATGTAACCCGTTCACGTCTGGAATACTCTGCTGGACTGGAAACCAACCCTGCCGCCGTGTTATCAGATACAAATGGCATTCAGGCTACTGGAACAATTCTTTCCATTAGCAAAGATGAACTGTCATGCGTGATTGATTTCACCCCGACAATGGTTTATCGCCAGAATGTGCGCAATGTGCTGACCTATAATACTGGTGCAGAAGCAACATGGGGCACTATCGCAGAAGGCGATACGATTTACTATGATCGTTCGGCAACCATGCCAGCAGACTGTCATCTGTCCACATCACCGTTGGATTCAACTGGTGCTGCAAACCCAATCTTTGGTATGCGTGTGAAAGAGAACGCAGAAGATACTTGCGTCGCCGTTGGTACTACTGTCGCTGGCTCAACAGAATATATTGCTGTAATGCAACTTGGCATCGCCTCGTTAGCATCACTATAAGCATAGGAGGAACTAATTATGGAAAATAATCTGAGTATGCGCAAGGCTATTCTAAGCCTCGCAGAGATTGACGCAAAAGCTGGTTACATTAATTCCCAAGAACATGAAAACCGCAAAAACGCAATCGAAACTATCTACAAAGAGTATAAGCATTTGTCGCCGAGCAAGCTTGCAGAAGTAATGACTACTGCAAATTTCTCTGCGTACTTTGCTGATGCTCTCCAGCGCCGATTGCTGGAACAATATACATTCCAACGTTCTGCATGGATGGATTACACCAAGATTGAGTTGGTGAACGACACCCGTGACAAGAAATTGTTCCGCCGAACTCCTTTCGGTACTCTGTATCGCAGGGATGAGAAAGGCGAAGCAACTGCCGATGGAATGGAAGTTGACTATATCGAAATGGGTATTGAGGAATTTACCCGCCAGTTTGATGTATCTATCGAAGCTATTTTGAACGACGATCTTGGCGCTATTATGGAAACCCCACGGCTCATGTTTGATGCGGCACGTCGATTTGAGGACAGCTTTGTTTCTAACCTGTTCGATAACGCAACTTCACAGGCTGCGCTTATCGCTTTGGGTGCGAACTATGCTGGCACTGGTCGTCTGACCCATGCCAATCTCATGATTGGTATTGCTGCGATGGCTTCACGCCTTTACACTCGTAGTGATGGCACAACTTATCCTATCGCAGTCGAAGGCTTGACTTTGGTCATTCCCCCGATTCTTGCACCACAGGCTGAAACCATTTTCTCAAGCCAGCTCGCACCTGGTGTTGCCACTAACGACGTGAATGTAGTTAACAAATACATCCGTGGTTATCGGGTTGATCCTTATATCGGATTTACCGCCCCGAATATTCCATGGTATCTGTTTGCAAGTAACATTCCTTCCGTTTCCGTAGTTCGCCTACAGGCTGCACCTGCGCCATTCGTGGTAAAGAAACGTTCAGACATTGAATCCAGCATTGGGCAAGTTCCTGCATTTTACGGAATGGGATCATTCAATACTGGTGATGCCGAATGGAAAGTTGTCGATTACATTGGTGGTTGGGATGACAGCACTTATGCTGGCGTTACTGATTATCAGGGTATTTACTACTCATCTGGCACAACCGCCTAATTTTAAAAAGGGAGCATAAATATTATGGCTAAAACAAAGAAAGACGCTGTTACGCCCGTCCTGCCAAATACACCAGAAATGGAAGCTCTGCTTGGATTAGCTTACAAAATGGACGCTAAAAAAGCAGAAATGATCATTGCGGATTGGGAAAAGAATGGCTCTACATCAAAGTTTCCGTATGAAAGATACGAAGCGGCAGAGGCATTTCTTGCGGCTTACACTTCTAAGCCTGTTGTTATTAGTAAGCGACAGCCTTGGAGGCGTTTAAGATAATTGGAGGTAATTTATGGATTTACCGCTTTTACGAACAAACACCATACATACTGGGGTTTTGGGCGTTGAAGGAGCAGACAATCCGCTTGGTGTTCGCACAGTTCCATCCGCTAATGTGTATCATGTCGATTTTGATCACTTAGCTGCAAAAGACACGAATGATGGAACTGACCCAGAACACCCGCTTAAAACTATACAGGCTGCTGTTGATAAGGTTGGTGATTATGACTGGATTGTTGTTCGGTCAATCGACCCTGATGGCGAAAACGTCATAACCAATGACTATACTGTCGGTGGCAACTATGTAAAGCTAATCGGTGCAGGCCCTACACGATATACCCCTGTATGGTTATCAAAGGATTTGAGTTCTGCATGTTTAGACCTGCGTGCAGTTGGTTGGCACATAATCGGGTTTAACTTTAATGTACAGAATGATGGTACTGGTATTGAAATCAGGCACACAGATTCTGGCGCAAACGACATTGCTATTCGGACTATTATCGAAGGGTGTCATTTCACACGGCGTGTTATTGGTTTAGGAGGATAAGATGTTTGGAATAGTATCTCATGGCGCTTACGATGTCTGGATTATTGACAATGTTTTTGAAGGTTTGCAAGACGGTCAGGGGACTGCCACAGCTATTTATACTGGCACAACTCCGTTAGCAATTCCTTACAGAAACCACATTATCGGAAACATATTCTTTAACAACGACAACAACATTGATTTTCAATGCAATGGCTCACGGATTATGCAGAACATAGTTCAAGCTACATCTGTTGATGTTACAGCAACGGTTAATGTTAGAACAACTTTGCCAGGAAATCCTGGTGATGACAACATTGTTTCCGACAATATATTTGAAGGCGATTACTCTAATACTGGCGGTTATATTGCTGGAACTCACGATATGTGGGTTGGAAATATCTGTAGTGATACAGCCGAAACAGAAGTTGGCGACAATGGCTTTTCAGTTGCGATACCTGCGGCATAGGAGGAAATATGGATTTACCACTCTTTAAGAAAAATGAGTTTTACCCAATGATATGGGGTATCCGTGAAACAGAAATTCCTATGGGTATGCGGTCTGTTGGAACTGGAAATGTCTATTATGTTGATTATGACCATAATCTGGCAAATGACGACAATACTGGTGTTGACCCCGATAACCCATTGAAAACCATTCAGGCTGCTGTTGATAAGGTTGATGATTACGATTTTATCGTAGTGCGTTCAATCGACTCAAGCGGTGAGCAGGTTGTTACATCTGGTGATGCAGACCATGTTACCCTTATTGGTTGTGGCGATTCTCGCTACACACCCACATGGACTGCGGATACAGGCGAATACTGCCTTGTGTTGAATAATGATGGCTGGAAGGTTTCTGGATTTAGATTTTTAGTACCTGCCCCAAGCATTGCGCTTGCTGGCGGTATTGGTGTCGTTGTTACTGGCGACATGAATGTAATTACTGGTAACTATTTTGACGGTGGGACTGTTGGTGCGGAAGGTATTTATACCTCTGGTAGCGATACCTGGGTTATGGACAACTTCTTCTCTCTGTTCCACAGCACGGCTGGCTCTGTAGCAATTAATGCTTCGACAGACGGAACAAAACTATTTGTGATCAACAATGTATTTATGGACAATGACAACCATATTGTTTCTCTCAAGCCAGAGTCGTTTATTACTGGTAACACCATTCAGCAGGTTGGGTATGCTTACACCGCTACGGTAAGTCTTGATACATCAGATGCTACAAACAGCATTGTTTCAAGGAATGTATTTGGCGGTGATTACTCAATCGCTGGTGGATTTGAAGGTGATGCAACTGATATGTGGGTCGGGAATATTTCCGATGACATTGCAGAAACAGAAGTTGCTGATAACGGATTTACTGTAGCGATACCTGCCGCATAGGATTATTATGGCTAAGAAAAAGGTTGACTCAAAAGGCGTTCTCAACCAGATTGCAGAAGCAAAAAGCATTGAAGACCTCGTTGCCATTATGAAAGATGTTCCCGTAAAAACAAAGGACATTTCATACGCCCTGTATCTGAAAATGGAAGAGTTTATGCCAAAGAGGATTAAATGAACTGTACAGGCAGATTTGCCAACGCAGAAGACTATATAGACCTGCTGTGTAGTGGCAGTGTCGAAGATTTGAGCCTTATGGCTAAAATCAATGGCTATCTTGACATAGCAGCGTCTGATATTCATATGGCGATGGCGGCGGTTGGGGCTTGTGATTGCACATTATCAACTTATGCTTTAGATTTTCTAAAGAAACTTAATATTATAGACGCAGCACGCCTCCACAACTGTCCATGTGCCAGAATAAGCGAAGAACAACGACAGGCTTATACAGACTTTGTAAACGAAAACCTTCGTAGAATAATAAACGGTGAGATCGAACTTTGCGATGGATATATGGGATCAATGCAACCTGCTTATGGAACTGCTGAACAAAATCTTACCGTATTTAGTGCGCCAGATATTATATTGAGGCGCATACAGAGAGAAGGATAAAATGGCTTGAGGCGGTAACAAAATAAGGGTTGTTGCGTCGCAAAAACCTGTTATCACTTTTGGCGAAAAGGGATTATTGCTTGTAAGATACAACGGATGGCTTGAAGAATACATTGTAAAGACTAATATTGCGAAATATAGATTTACTAAGGACAAAAGAGAGCAGTATGTTGATGCAAGAGACAGAGAATACTTTGTAAACGAAATTTATGATGGCGTAAGGATGTTTGATGCTTAGGACAAGGGTAACATTACCACCTAATTTTAAGGAGAGATTAAGTCCAGAGAGGATTAATAAGGCTGTTGAAAAACACCTTGACAAATCCTACGATAGAATAAAATCTCTTTATGCTGAAACCTACGCAACATGGGAACATAAGCCTAAGTTTATCTTTGAGAAAAAGATGGAATCTAATGGTATGCGATACAAATATTACACAGAAGATGAGATTTACGGGTATGTTCATAACGGGACAAAACCACATGACATATATCCAAGAGGTGATTATCCGTTAGCTTTCCCGTGGGCTGGCTTTCCTGGCGCACATGAGCCACGAACTGAGCCACGCATAGTGGGAAGCTGGGGTGTCAATACACACGAAAACGGAATGTACTTTTTCCGTCATGTTAGTCATCCAGGCATAAAGCCAAGAGAGTTTACAAGAATGATTTACGAAGAGATCGAGCCAATTATCACTAAGCAACTTTTCGCAGAATTACGGAGGTGATATGGAAGAGGAAGTAAGAACAAAGAAATTAGCAATAGATGTTATCAAGGTAACAAAAGACGTAGCACTTGTACAATGGATAGAAAACAAGCGCAGAAAAAGAGGTTATATTCCTCTGTCTAAAGTTGAAACCGACAAGGTTGATGAAAAGGTTTTGGCAAAGGCAAAGCCGTATGGAATACCATTCGCAGATGTTGTAAAACTAAAGGCTTCAGCCCAAGACCTTGAAGATAAGTTATATGATAAAAATATCTGGACGGCAGAGGATTTACAAAAACACTCAAGAGAGTTACCAGGTATTTTACAATCAATTTATGCGGTAGACATGGCTGCTCTACTCACGGCAGCACGAAACTACGAAAATTAGGAGGTTTACATGAGTGATGTTTTAACCCAACTCAACGGTGCTGTTTTTATTGCCCCAGACGGCCCAGGTACTGCCTGGTACTATCTTGGCGATTGTGCATACGCAGATGATCTTTCTCTGCCGAAGTCAGCCAGCACCCCTATATTTTGCTACTCTGCACGGACTGGAAAGTTCGTAAAGCGTGGCAGTTCAATGGAAGCGCCAGACAATGGTACTATTACCGTTTCATCGCTTCTGGAACGCACAGCCAACAAGCTTGAGCAATTACGCTGTAGCCCGACGCTGTATATCGCACAGACAGCTTGCGGTATCAAATCAGACCTCAAAAACGCAGACAGGGTTTGGCCATTAGTTCATGCGGACATTGAGAGTATGAGCTATTCAAATCTTGCACACTATTCTGATGACGGAGCTTCGGAAGTTAGTGTGGACTTTGCCTTCGACCCCGATGTGCAAATGATGGTCTTGTTGGATATTACTCGCCTTACCACAGCAGATACAGACTCCGTAAATGATGTTGATGCTGTTTCTCTTGCCGTTTGTGCGGGCGCTGGCTGTGGTGATCCTGTCAGTCCTGGAGAAATCGCATGGACTGCATCTGATAGCGCCGCAGGCCCTGCTGTTGGCACGCCACAGATTACCGAAAACTATGGCGCATTATGGACTGACGCAGTGGCTAATCCATTTGCTGCTGGTATGAGCATTATGTCATCTGCGATTGTCGATGTTTCACCAACCGTACGACGCATTATCGTTGGTATGGAAGCCCCCGCTGGCGCACAGGGCATGATTGCCTATTCAGACGACGAAGGCGCAACATGGAGTACGGTCAATATTGGGGGCGCTGCGGCTGGGCATGGCTCTGCTAATTACAACACTATTTTCGCACTAGATTACTACCACGTTTGGCTTGCATCAGCAGCTGGTTATATCTATTTCAGCGAAGACGGTGGTGCTTCATGGACTGCACAGGAATCTGGCAGTATTCATGTTGGCGACTATAACTCCATTGATTTCTACGACGAAAACTATGGCGTTGCAGTAGGCGCAGCAGACATTATCGCCGTAACACAAGATGGTGGTAGCACATGGACTGCCGCAACCGTTACTGGTGGTGGCGGAGATATGCTAACCTGCAATATCAGCGATGATGATGTAATTTGGATTGGCGATGATGATGGCAAGCTTTGGCGATCAGACGATTTCGGCGATTCCTGGGCACAGGTAACAAGCTTTGTTGGGTCAGGCGTTGGCGATGTTCGCCATGTAGAGTTTGTCAATCCTGTTACTGGATTCTTGGTAACAAATAGCGCCGCACCTTTAGGCACAATCCATCGCACGAAAGATGGTGGATATACCTGGGAAGCGTTAACAACCCCGACCAACTCTGGTCTAAATGGTGGATCATTCTGGGATGCAAACAACGGTTACGTGGTTGGTGAAGCCAACAGCGGTACTGGCGTTATCCTAAAGGTCGCACCAAAAACTTAAAATTAGGGAGTTTTATCTAATTTCATTGTGGGGGTGCAGGTGTATGCTCCCGCACCTGCCACCCCACATCGGGAGCTAATATTATGACAAAGAAAGATTTTCCTTCAACGATTGATGGCAAGAAGGCTGGTGTTTTTAAGGCATCAGACGGTAAAGAGTATTCCATTATCGGAATGACTCTTATGGAATTACAGACAATTAGTGAAGAAGTTGAGGCTGAATGGTTAAAAATGGGCTATCCATTACCAAAGCCTCCCATGCAAAGACTTGCGCCACAATTCGGCGATCCAAGTCAATACTTTTTAGTGCCTTACACAGAAACGACCATAGAAGAGGGCACAGAATACGAAAAGAAACTATGGAACGCCTACCAAGAAATGGAAGGCGAGTTCAATAAGCTTTCTGCAAAACGCATGTTACTTGCAATTGTGAGTAGAATTGTCGTTGGGCAGGAAGACTTAGAAAAATTTCTTGAGGAGCGTAAGAAACTAACCAATACGTCCCTCAAGTTACCAGAGGATGAGTTTGCTGTTAGGAAACTGTATGTAGAGGTCAATATTATAGGCGCACATACCGAATCAGAGATGACAGGAAGCATTTCCCAAATTCTGGCACAGTCTTTGAAGGTTGCTGGGGTAATTACCGATAATGAGGTTGACAAGATAATCGGTTTATTTCGCAATCCGAGACAAGAATCTGAATCTGAATCTAAGGGATCAGCAGATACCAGAGAGGCACAGGGGGCGTTGGGAAACTAACGCTATATTTTCTTATTTAGACATTTGCCACGATTGGGGCAAATTAAATCCATCTGATTTCGGCGTGTGTCATCCATGGGAGGACACGGCGGTTATGGCAGCCTACACATTTGCATCGTCTAAGATGGAAGCGTGGGAAGGGCATATTCGTCAAACCGAGATGGAAAAAGCTGAAAAGAAAAGGAAAAAGCGCTAATGGCTAATGAAGTAATAGGCATAGAAACCATATATGAGTCAAAGGGGGCAGAAAAATACTCAAAGCTTCTCATAGAAATCATTGGGCTATTGCAAGCAATAGATAATATAAAACTTGCATCTATGGAAGACTCAATGTCAAAAGCTTCCAAGGATACCCAACTGTTAAAGGATGGGCTTTTAGCTATTGCCAATGTTCTTACTTCTATACAAAGCACAAGTCTATCTGGATTATCCCAACAACTTCAAAACATATCAAAACAACTAAGTGGTGCTGCTGGCGGTGTTGGTGGTGGCGGTATCGGTAGCGATGCTGGTGCTGGTGCAGCGGACAATTTTGGAGAAGGCTTTAAAAAACAATTCGCAAACATAAACTGGTCGAGAGTCATCAGAGATTTTCAGGGATTTGGGTCTGTTTTGGGAGGCGGACTTGGCGGGCCGTTAGGAATGGCACTTGGGTCTGCTGTCGGTGGTGCGCTTGACAGTACATTGGGGAAAATAAAAAGCATATTTACAGCTACATTTGAACTGTTAGCAGATACTGGCGCTAAGGCATTTGGAATACTCATAGAAAAAGCAATGTATTTCCAGGATCAGATGGTTTATCTTGACACGCTTGTGGCAAGATTAGGCGTTGAGGAAGGTGCGTTTTCAACCGTTGGTGAGGCACTGGATAGTATTGGGGATAAATCAGACAAGTTGCTTGGCAGGATACAGACGCTTGCGCTGGAAACTCCTTACGCTATTGACGAAATCATAAAGATGTTCAAGTCATTAACTGGTCGTGGCGTAGACATAGACAGAACATTAGAAACAATTCAAAGCCTGGCTGACGCTGGTGCTGGTCTTGCACTCCCGAATTATGAATTGACTCGCTTGACACAAAACCTTGTTCAAGTAGCAACAACTGGAAAGTTGTATGAGCGTGATATTTATGAGTTTGGTCGTGCTGGTATTGATGTTTCCGAAATGCTTTCAAAGTATTTGAATCTTACGATAGATGAAACAAAAACAGCCCTGAAAGAAGGAGCAATTAGCGCAGAAGAATTTCTTGATGTTTTCAACAGATTCACAGCAGACAAATTTGAGGGCGCAGCAGAAAGACTTACCCGTACTATTACTGGTATGACACAAAAGCTAAGGGACTTGCTTTACTTTCTTGGTAGAGATATATTCGGGCCATTATTAGACGAATTATCAGAGCCATTCACAAAGATAATTGATGCAATGATTGAGGTATCAAGAAGCGGTGTTTTTGAATACATGGGAAAAGTATTTGCAGACATGTTCAAAAATATTGGTTTTATTACAAACGAATCTGTCAACTCTGTTCAAATAAAGATACTCAACTTTCTTACATGGCTTGTAAAGTCTGGAAATAAGATTGCATCTTACGGTTATAAGATGATGTTACAATGGGGTATCGGTCTTGTAAAGGGTGCTATTGAAGCAATAACAAAAGTTGTCAGTATAATCGCAAGTGTTTTCTCATGGTTTCTCAGACCACAATCCCCGCCAAGGGTTTTGCCTGATATTTATAAGTGGGGTGTTGAAACAATGCAAGAATGGCTAAGAGGTTTCACAAACATTGATTTTGACATTTTAAATGCAATACAAGACCCACTAGAATCAATATTAAGCCAACTTGAATTTAAACCGAATCAAATAACAGATATATTGCAACAATTCACCGCATCATTTAAAGACGCATTAGAAGTATTCAAATTAACTGGCGTTATTGACGAAAGTTTCCTTGACCAAATTCGTTCCATGGGTTATGAATATGGTGATGCCCTTGCAAACCTTGCAGAGCTACAATTTGAGCTTTATGGTGCAAAACTAGCAGTAGAGGCAGCAGAAGCTGTTGTTAAGGCAAAAGAGGACGAACTTGAACTCGCTGAGGACTTACTCGAAACTGAGCAGGAACGACTAGAAACCGCAAGAGAATATTACGAAAAATCAGATGTCAACGTAAGAAAGCTGGTACAGGAGTATAACGACCTTGTTCGATCTGGAGCATCTAAAAGCGTTCTACTTGCAAAGAAAGAAGAAATAGACGCAGCTATGGGAGAGAGAGACATAGCAAAAGAAAACATAGCGATAGCAGAGGAAAAGGTTAAACAGGCAGAGGACTATGTTGATCAAAAAAGAGATGAGCTTGACGATGCTAAAGAGTTGCTAGATATAGAGAAGGAAAATCTTGAAACAATCCAAGAAAGGGTTGATGCCCAAGAGGAATTATTAAACCAACTACTTAGACTGACAGAGTATGAGGAAGAGGCGCTAGAAATTGGCAAAGAGCTTGGCGAGGCACTTGGTGATATAGAGCTTCCAGATTTTGGCGCAATGGACTTAGAGATGCCAGACATAGCGGGTGAACTTGACGCAGAACTCGAACACGCTAGAATAGCACTTATAATTCAACTTGCGATAATGGGAGATAGGTGGCGTGAGTTCGTTGAAGACATGCAAAAGGAATGGGGGTTGGTAGACTGGGATGCAGAAACGAAACCATTGGTAGATGCGTTCACAAACTTGACAACAAACGCTGGATTGTTGTTGGACATTCTTATTAAGCCTGGCGGACTGAATGAGGCGCTTGGCAACATGGTTGACAACTTTATTGGCATACAAGGTGCTGCAGATGCAATAGCAAACGTTTGGGGAATATTGACTGGCGATCCATTTACAACGGGACTGTTCCCAGGAACAACCTTTTCGCTAAATCCAGACGATTGGTTTCCAGAAGATTGGCAGGGAATTATACCATGGCTATTCTCCGATGTAGACTGGAGCTTTGACGTAGGCGCAATGCTAAAAAGACATTTTGGCGAAGACGGATTGTGGGATACAATATTTGAAACAATAACGACCAAAATAACAACATGGTGGGATGACATAAAAATAAAGACTGGCGAAAAATGGGATGAAATAAAAATCAAAATAGATGAAAAGATAACCGACATCGAAACAATCCTTACCACATTCTTTACAGAGAAAAAAACAGAATGGGATACTTTTTGGACTAATTTTGCAACAACGGTCAGCACAAAAACAGAGGGCATCAGAACTGTTTTATCGACATGGATTGAAGATAACAAGATAAAGTGGAATACTTTCTGGGATGAGGCAGGAACAAAAGTTGATACAAAATGGGAGGAAATAAAAACATGGATTTCTACGAAATCTGCAGAGGCTGCTACAACAATTGAGACATGGATAGCAGATAGAAAACTTGGTTGGGATACATTTTGGTCAGAAGCTGCGACAACTGTCGAAACAAAATGGGAGGAAATAAAAACATGGGTTTCTACAAAGTCCGCAGAAATAACAACCAGTATTGAAACATGGATAACAGAGAGAACGTCTGGGTGGGACACGTTCTGGTCTGGCGCTGTAACTACCGTAGAAACTGAATGGGGTAACATAAAAACGGCAATAGATACAAAGGTTAACGAAATTGGATTGAAAATTCAGGGCTTTATTGATGAAAAGAAACCAGTATGGGAAACCTTTTGGGGAAATCTAAAAACAACAGTTGAAACCGTTACAACAGATATAAAAACATGGATTGATACGACATTTACAGAAATCGGCGAGTTCTTTACACCAATTCAAACGCTTGTAGATAATCTTTGCACCGCATTTGATACACTCAAAACAAACATAGGCAATGTAATAACCAAAATCGGCGATTTCTTTAGAGACCTTGCTAGTAGGGTTTTACCAGATTGGGTGCTGGATTTGTTTCCAGGCTCACCACCACCGTTTTCGGTTGGCATGAAAGTCAACACTAAAGAGCTTGATAGTTTTAGCAAATCCTTCTTAAAGTTACCATCAATAGCAACACCATCTAGCGAAAGATTTACACCTGCAACCACAAGGAATACAACTGCTAACAACACATTCAATTTTGGCAACAATAATATTAATAACGGAATGGATGCAGCTATGTTCGAAACTATGCTGCAGAGATCGTTAGCGAGGGCATTAACATGAGACTTATAATTACAGACGGTACTGACACAATAAACCTGCTAAATGAGCATGGGTTTATGCTCAAAGACTGGACTCCCATAAGACCACTAAAAAAATCTGGCGGTGTTTGGCAGAACTCTCCAGTTTATGATAACTCAAAACTTGTCTTGAGAAATTACGATAATATCATTGATGTTCTTACACTTACGGTAAAAAGTAAGAGTATGAATGCAACAATTTATGAGTCAAGACGACTTGCAAAGCTACTCGAAAAAGCGGAGCAATATTGGACAACGGATTGGCAAAATCAGCCAGTATGGATTGAAAGACAGGGATCGTGCGAAACAAACATTGGATATGCGGTTATAAGAGCTTATCAATGGGAACACGACGACAATCCATTCCAAGCGCCATTTTCTAATGACTCTTTGATGGACGAAATAGATATTGTTATTCAGCATGGTTTTTGGCGTGCCCAAAAACCAAAAGAAGCTAAATGTATAGAAATAAGCGGAAAGCAATATGCAGTTACTATTGACGAAACCAGCGAAACACCAGGAAACTCTGCCGACGATGTTATATTGTATACACAAGGAAATGGAGTTAATTACTTTTCAACTACTGTAGCACCAGATGTTGGAGCAAGAGTAACATATCAAGATTGTAATTATTATGTTCGTTTTCCAAATGTCGCAATCCCAAATGGAAGCGAAATACTCAATGCATACATGACGCTGAAAGCTAAAAGCCCACTTGGAACATTGTATACATCATATTCTACAAGCGGATGTAACCTGTTACTAAAACCTTATTGTTCTGGAAACGCACCACAAATAGCTAATCAGAGCGATTTTATTGCCAATAAGTTGGCATTTGATGAAAACGCATTTTTTGTAGAGTGGAATGAAGTTGAAGAATGGACATATGGCAATACATACAACACGCCAAATATTTCGAGCATTATACAGGGTACTGTCAATAGAAGTGATTTTGCAAGTGGAAATGCGATTGGAATGTTTATTGCAAATAACTGGCTATTAAATCCATCGAATCCAGATATAGACTGGACTCACCATCAAGATATAAACATTCAGTATGCACTTGGAAATCGCTGGTATGGTGTAACGGCTGCCAAGGCAACGGCTGGCGCACAGGCTTATGGAGCAGTAAACAACGGGGGCAGACTTTACACATCTCACGACGATGGCGATACATGGACTGAAAGAAGACCTGCTGGAGATGTCGATTATCAATGGCGTACCATAGCCATGGACACAGACGGAAGTCACATATTAGCTGGCGGATACCCAGCCAGAGCGTGGCGATCTACTAACTCTGGTGCTACGTGGACAGAGGCTCAACCTGCTGGTGCTGTAGATGCGAACTGGCGATGTTCTGGCATGAGTTCTACGGATGGTCAATATATGTATATAGGTGCTTATAATGGAAGATTGTGGCGATCTGCGGATTATGGTGCTACATGGAACGATCCCATTGGTACTGATTTGTGGTGGACATCTGTGGATGTTTCGGATAATGGGGCGCTTGTAATAGCGTGCGCAGCATATGACAAGGTATATTACTCAACTGATTCTGGCGTTACATTTAACAACATAACACCTCCTGGTGCTATTACTGGTAATTGGGCATCGGTTTCTGTAGAGGTTGGCTATCTTTATGCCGCAGAACGTGGTGGTGCTGTTTGGTATTCTGCGGATGCAGGGGTTACGTGGAATCAATTGTACCCTTCTGGCAATAAGGTTGAAGATTGGGCATTCGTTAAGGGAGGGTCTTGGGGAATAGTCGCAGCGACAGACAAAAAGATATATCAATCTGAACAGGCGTATGGTACTGATTGGGGCGAAAGAAAACCAGGATTTTCCCCAAGGTTTACCATTTATTCCCTTGGCGTTTCTTATAACGGCGATAAAATTATTGTTGGGACAGAATATATACAAAGCGAGGTGTCTGATAATTATTATGGAGTTGCCACAACAGACCAAAAAGATGCTTACAGAGGGTTTGAGGATTATAATGGTGTTGACGATCCAATCTTATACGTAAAGTTTATTGATACAACGACGGAATACGGAAGGGATGAGACGTGCGAGAATGAAGTCTTTGTTGCCAATAAACAGGATTATACGCAACTAACGGATATATATATTTACGAGGATGGAGTCGGATTTGATGCTCACAACTATGCAACGGATAGTGCATATTCTTTGCTACCAAATCCAGCGTCTAGTGGCGATATGATTTACTTTGGCGTTTCATCTGCTGGACTTAATCCATTATCCCCGTTCAGCAATATAGTTTTTGATATTGATCAACCAGCAGATATTGTTTGGGAATATGCCTGGGAATATTATAATGGCGTAGCATGGGTAGCCATGCCAACTATTGATGATGGCACAAATGGTTTTTCTAACGTTGGTGTTGTAAGTATTGGCTTTGATCAGCCAGCAGATTGGGCTACCGTCGCAGTTAACGGCGTAACTGGTTACTGGATTAGATTTAACGCAGACACAATAACATCTTTTACAGATGAGCCAACGCAACAAAACAGATATGTTTATACTGCAGAATGGTCTTACTTTGAAATTGGGGATGACCAAATAGAGGGTGACTATAGCGCACAGGCTGCAATTAAGGTCGATATAGCAAACACATCCCTTGGGTTGGGGTCGGAAGACACAATCGAGAGGGCGATTTCAAAGCTATATATATCATCAAGGTCGCTGTCGAGGGGAGAGGATTTTACACCATATTTCAATTTTAGCACGGATGGCACGCATAATCCAGGCATGATCGCATTAACGATTTACGGATTGTGGGGAACTACACCAACGATAATAGACGCATCAGATAGCGGAACGGGGGATGCGTTAAGAGAGGTTATGCCCGCTGGCTCACATGACATTGCAAGATTTACTGTAACGCCAGAGAAAACACGTCAATATATCGGAAAGTTCAGGGTGTTTGTAAGAGCAAGACAAACTGCTGGCGATGACAACGATGTTAGCATGTATGTAACTTTTGACACATCAAAACGCCCAAGCATTGTAACACAAACTATTGAGTTTCCTGGAATCCGTAGCGATGATAAATGGGTATTGATTGATTTTGGCACAATAAACACAGACACTGAGGTTTTAAGAGCGACCAGCGATGATAATATTGGTATCGCTCTTCACATTTATGCGGAAAATGGCTCAACAATCGAGATTATGGACTTGATATTACTCCCGATTGATGAAACATATTATGACATTGAGATGGTAGATAGATACTCAGACCTTTCAGAAAAAGAAATGTTGATTAGAGATTCTGTTTTTATTGACAATCTTTTGGAAAGACGTAACATACCCACTGCAATAGATACATATTGGGGAACTGGTATTTTGAACGGAAGCCCATATTTCGGTTACAGAGACTTAAGAACAATAAGCGCAAAGCCACTTGAGTTCCAAGCAGAGGAAAAGCAAAGGGTATACCTGTTAGGGGCATATTGGGATTTGGACGATAAGGTTTATTACTCTATTCCAGAGATACTCTATAGAGTTCAAACTGCATGTGTGGAAAGATACCTCGGCATGATAGGCGACTAATATGACCTACTTTCAAAATAAGGGAATAAAAATATTTCTGTCAAACTCACCGATAAACAGTCAGTATGATGGGAATTACCAAGACCTTACGCAATATATAACCTCATATTCACACACAATTTCTGCAAGCATTGGATTCGACTCTGCAGTGTTTTCGTTTCCCGCTAGTATCTATAATATGGAACAACTTGTTGAGAATGGGGTGGGAAAAAGAGTAGTCGTTTATAATGAGGGCGGATCAATGGTTTGGGAGGGTTTTGTAAACAGTATCGACTATGAATTTGGCGTACAGAGAACATCAAGGGGAAATCTTATGGACGTTTCAAACAGAGTTTCTGTTTCATATGCGCCACTTAATATTCTTGTTTCACCACCAGAGGTAGGCGAACAAACGTACACGCTTATAGAAGAAGACGAAGACAGCCAAGACAAATATGGAATACTGGAAACCATCGTTAGTGGCGGAACATTACAGGATGCAGATGCCGAAAACATTCGTGATTTATATTTAAAAGAGAACAAACATGTTATAACAACAAATACGGTTAGTGTTGGCGTTGCATCAGAGCCATCAATAAAGTTTAATTGTCTTGGTTATTATCATTGGCTTGAGAAATATGTTTATAACTGCTCCGATACTGGAACAACAATGATTTCGGATAGAATAGAAGCGATACTTGATTTCAACCCAAACACAAAAATGTATTCTGCCACAAATAATATTGGTTATAATCCATGGCTCATAGTGGCATTTGATGAGGACAACAAAACTGCTTCAACGCACATAAAAGAATTGTTGGCTTTCGGAGACGCAAATGATAACCGCTATATATTTGGGTGCTATGAAAACAGGGTTTTTGAATACAAAGTTGTCCCAACAGAATACGAATATTATACAAGCAGTTTGAGTGGTGGGGATTCGATAAGAAATGACAATAATACTGCTATAGCGCCTTATGATGTAAGACCTGGAAAATGGCTTATGATTACAGACATGTTAATCGGCACATCTGATTCACAATTGGCAAGCAAAGATGATCCACGAGGCTTGTTCATTGAAACTGTAGACTATACAATGCCCACTACGCTTTTAATAAATGGCGAAAGAATTAGCACATTTAAACAAAGGCTTGCTGTATTTGCTGGAATTGGGAGTTTTTAAATGCAAAAAAGAAATGATGATTTAGTTCAATTACTTACACCAGACTTTATAAGAAGAAACGAAATTATGGGGGAGTGGACTAACTACACCCCTGTAATAACAAGTAGTATTGGTGCGTTTGTTGACGTGAAACCATTCGGAAGATACAAGGTAATTGGCAGACTATGTTTCGTAAACGTAAAAATCGCAATAGGAGATGCTGGCACTGCCGCTGGAACTTTATATGCAACGCTACCAAGAACAGCAAGCGCATCCAGTCTTTTATCGGTTGGGACGGCGTACAGAGTTGGGTCTGGATTCAGCACGGTTGCTCCATCTGGAACATCTATGTCAATTTTGTTATACGACGGAACAACCATTATCGCAAACGGAACGGTTTACGCATCATCCGTCTACGAAATCTAGGCTGTAACGAATTGTAACAATCTCTCTATTGCGTTTAGATGGTCTTTTATCTCATTCCTGTATTCTTCCATAAGAGTGATTCTCTCAACCTCTGATCTGATATTGTTTACATAAAGAAATATATTTCCCCTTGGTTGTGGTAAAATGTCTTGATGTTCTTCTGGCGTATATTCTTTATTGCCATAAGTAAACTCGACCTCAAGTCTATCAACAGTCGCTGGACGACCAAGATTTTCAATCTCTGCAATCGCAAAATCAAGAATTTGTTTCCAATGTTCTTCGTATCGTGCAGCAAACGCAAAATGCGAAAAAGTAAGGATTTCATATTCTTTGCGAACAGCATAATTAAAAAATCTTGCCACCCTTGCATATTCTCTCACGGTACGTGCAGACAAACCAACAAATGCACCAACAGCACGCCAGACAAAATCCCTTGAAACAGGAATATCATTATCATCGACATAGTTACAAACCATCAATGAGATGTCGCCTATATCCCAAAAGTTTTGAGATATGCTATCCCTGATTGCGATCAATTCATTCTGCAAGTTTTGCGGTATGACTTCATTATAAGTTGTCATAACAACCTCCAAATCAAAAACTTTATTTCATCGCTAAAGTGTATTTGTGGCAACCATTTACCATCAAAATCTTGAGCGTCAATCCATTCCTTTAAAGCATAGACTTCTTCTGTAACAAGGTCTTTTGACGATGTTGGTTGAGAGCCAAACAAAAAGCCAAGAATCTTTCTACGCATTTCTGAAATCTCATTCTTTGTTGCGCCAACAATGTTTTGCTTTATAGCCTCTTCCATGTGCCCGATAACAGCGCCAAGGACACCAGGCGTAAGATAAAAATCAGAATGATAAATACATTCTGTCATCTTATCATCAATATACTTGTGTAACTGTTCTGGACTAAACGGTCTTTCCATATTTCACCATAGTCATTACAACCAATTCTAATGCACCTTGATTGCCAATATTGTCGCAAGAATCCGCTACGTTCATACAAGCTTTATAAACTTCTTTTTGTAAGTTATACGGTTGCTGAACATACCATTCCATAATTAAGCGATTTCGTGCCTTTGTTCTAGTGCTTTCCGTGTCAATATTCTTTCTATAAACTACTGGCTTTTCCTCTAAAGCTTCCATTATTTTATTGATAAAAGTATTTAAAGACATGCCTCTGTAACCCATATTTACTCCTTTCCTACTGCGATTAATGCTTCATCAACGCTACGGACAACAACAGCAGCGCCTTTGAATTTTTCTAGAAACAATCTCTGTCCCTCTGACAACTTTCCATCTTCGGTCTTTATTTCCATTAATATTGTAGTGCCTGGCTTTGTTACCCATTCTGGCGGAGTTCCAGTTGTCCCAACAACGAGATCGGGAAAATCCTTTCCGACCCCAGATGTTATATAAACCGTACAGCCAGCGTCACGCAAAGCTTGCACTATCTCATCTTGATTTGAATCTTTTCTACCTCTGCTTCTCATACACCATACACCCGAAAGCTGGCAAACCAGGTTTACGCACCAAAGTTAATGAGCGCATTCCGTGATCGCTTTCTCTTATTTTGTCCCACCGTAAAGTAACAAACCTAACGTCTGATGGGTTTTCTGGAGTTCCACCAACCATAAGAATAACCTGATCTGCATCATAAGAAACCTTTACACTACCAGATAGATGTTCCTTCCCTGGAACGCTACTGGCTAATCCAACCTTGTTCATGCTTTGCACTATCAATCCAGCAAGGTCTAAGTCCTTTGCGATGGAATGTAATTGCATTGACACAAACGCAGACCTGTCAGCCGTGTTATCGCCATACTCATCACGCAACAAGTCCATATAATCAACAACAAACCACTCAATATTTCGTTCCTCCTTTAGTTTTGCTAAATCTGCACGAAGGCTATTGGTCGTCCAACCAGTATCATCAGACAAGTAAATAGGCAGATTAGAAAGGTCTTGTATCGTTTTCACAATAACATTTATGTCGTCTTGACTTAATCTTCCAGTACGCATTTTAGATGTCATTATACCGCTTTCTGCTGATACATTCCGCCTAACTACGGAAACATCTTTCATTTCCATTTCATAAAACGCACCAGGATGACCGTTCCTTGCCATTCCTATTGCTAGCTGGGCTGCTAACATGCTTTTGCCAGACCCAGGAACACCAGAAAGAATCGTTATTTCGCCTTTTTGCAAACCGCAAGTTATTTTATCAAAATCAATCAGACCAGTTTCTAGTCCGTATATGTCCCTTGGGTCGCTATATCTCGTTTCTATTTCGTCAAGCAACTCATCCAAAGCATTAGATATGTTTTTTGCGCCATAGGCAGATTCTGATACCTTTAAAAAATCTGTCATTGCAGACGATATTATTTTGTCAAGTTTTTTATCTGTATCATAAGCACCTTTTGCAACATTTTCGGCAACAGACAAAAGCCTTCGCCTTTTCGACAATTCCTTTACATCGTCTGCGTAAAATTCTGCATTGAAAGACGACGGCGTTTTACTGGCAAGTGTTACCAAATATGTCATATCTACCATATCATCACGGCCAGATCGCTTTAGAGCATTTATTATTGTTATTGGGTCTATCGTATCCACTTTAGACATTGCTTCAAAAATATAAGAGTTTTTAAGATAGTAAAAATCATCTGGTAAAAGATTAATTTTACCAAATATTTCTGGATTTACAAGTATTGCGCCAAGCAAAGCCTCTTCCGTTTCTCTGCTATACAATTCTTTCATCTGTAGGCTTTCTCCTTAATCTTATATGGTACTCTACTGTGCCAGTCTAACATAACATCTTTACCATATCTCTCGCATTGTTTATTCCAGAAATAAACTCTATTCTCATAACTATCGGCAGCGCCATTGGCATGACATTCATGGCAAACAAGTTGAAAATTGTATTTTTCCTCAAGCACCTTTTTGACATGCTTGTCCCGTCTATATAAACAATGATGCGCCTCCTCACCAAGTCGATTACAACCCTCAACCTCACAATAAAAACCACGCTCTTCTATAAGTTCCAATGCGGTTTTAGTTGGCACTTAATTCCTCATCTAATATGTTGATCGCCTGTCTTAGCGTATTAACGGTAGGATACCATGACACACACTCGTAGGCATGAAATAAACAATCAGAGCATACTATTTCTACCACAGACCTGTTAGTGCCATCATAATTAGCGACATGATAATGAATATCATTTCTGTCGAACAACTTGCCACACGATTTACAGTAAGTTAGATTGTGTTTTTCTAATACCATGGCGAGATCAGATTGTAATTTCCCCATCCGTAATACTCCTTAAAAAAATAAGCAAGCGTGAAGTTTCCATGGCAAGTTTTATATTGTCGCCAACCTTTCCAGACTTACCATAACCAATAGCAAGCCTTGTCATTTCACGAGCAATATCCATTATTTTTTGACCCTGCGTTTGATTTAGCATCCATCTCCTTTTTGGCAATCTTTGCCAGTCTTTTTATTAATTATATCATTAACTATTTCTATTGACAAGGATGAATCTGGCGTTGGCATAAAATACGTTTCACCGCTTTTGATTGCAAATGCTGGACTTTTTCCATATCTTTGTATATAATTATCAGTTTTAGACCAGACAAACACCTCAGCCCCAACAGGCAAATCATCAATCGTAAAATTCGCTTCTATTATCTCCATAATCCATCTGATTTCCATTTTACAGGGTTGCCATCAGCATCGTATGTTATCATTTCTTGCTGATAAGATTCATGTCCAGAAACCATCTGGCCTATTATCATGCCAGTTGTTTTCAATATACTGCCTATGTCTGAAACGCTAAACTTCGAATACCCTGGCTCAACCCTAGACGATCCATCTGGCGTGTGAACGTATTCATAGACCCTCATCATAACCTCGCTAACAGTAAATCCAGAATCATTTACAAGCCCCCTAAAATCCTTAGCATCTCTAATCCATTTTGTATAAGCACGCATACTGCGTTTTGGCACAGGTATTTTCCACTTTTCATGGAAATCCGCAACAATATACCTTACTTCCTCTGGGTAATCATTGATTGCATTAATGCTTGGGTTTTGTTTTGCTTTGTCAGAATTTGCAACCATCATTCTAACAATGGCTTCTGCCTCATCCCCGATTTCGTCAAGTGTTTTCATATTGTCCTCCGTTGAAAAATTTTCTGGCGCTATACTCTCTGTTGTATTCTTTGCTGTATTCTCTGTATTACCTATTAACGATATGCCCAATGGTAAGTTCGCCATCTGCCCATTGGTTATTTCCCCATCTGCCCATTGGTCATATGCCCCCCCGATAACAGACCACATCTCATCAAGTTTTTGTAGATTAATTCTGAAATATAAAACATGCTCAAGTCTTTCATAATGCTCATCTAATAAGCCGACTTGAACAAGTTTTTTTCTTGCGTTGCGCTGTTCTTTATAAGACAATCCCGTTTCTAATTCTATGTCATCTGATGTCTTATAAATCCAACCGTCTGCACTTCTTTGCCTACCAGTCCAATAAATAAACTGGCACAGCAAAATATTCGCATTTGTACTTCCTGTAATTTTTCTTAGATTTGGGTAATAGGCGATAGGTTTCCCGATGTCAAGCAATATTTCCGATGGTTTCATAGTGTGTCCTAAAACAAAACCCCGCCTTCCAGTAGTGAGAAAGTTTGCTTAGAACAGTCACAGAAGGCGGGGGCTTGTATCTCATATCTGCTCTAAGCAGAGGGATGATACCACGACACTATTTTGTTGTCAAGGGCGATTTTTGTGGAAAATTTTATAGACAATGGCTGGAAGTATCATAAGTATTCCCATGCCGATTCTTATCCAAAGTGGAGAAAATACCCAAAGCCAGGACATGTTGGTTAGCCCCGTTACTTTTAAAATAATGAAAGCAAAAAGTAGTGCGTTTGAAAGTATGCTTGTTTCAATGGTTGTTTTTATTGGTTTCATAAATCCTCTTTTAAATTTGGGATGCCGCCTGATCTGACGGCATCCACTCAGAAAGGAGACGGTGGTAGGTAAAAATGAAAAAACCTTGCCACAATCTTTATTCTACAACATTCATTTCCGTTTGTCAAGCAATATGTTTTGTGGTATAATAGAATATAGAACAAAGCAATCTGTAAAATTGCTATTGACAAATGGAATATTGTGTAGTAGAATTGAATTATAAACTAAAACGAGGAGGTAGTAATGGAAAGAACACAGCAAGGTCGAAAGACAAAAAGGGTGCAGGTTTGCTTAACCGAAACGGAATTTTCTGTATTCAGGGAAATTGCTTCAAAGGTTATGCCAACTGGTGATGCTCGTGGCGATGGCGTTGATCAATCTGGCGCAGCACGGCAAGCTATTCTCGATTGGATAAGAGCCAATGGACATGTTTTACAGAATCAAAACAGCTAGTGGCGAAAATCTGTTACTTGATATGGGGATAACTCAATTTTCCACACTTAATGAAGTGGTTATGGAAGAGTTAAAACAATTACAGGGAAACCACGAAGGGCCTGTAGAAAGAACAAAAATCCTGTTTATTGAGATTGAGTACATTCCAATAGCGGATAATGAAGTTCAGATAAAGGAGGCAAAATGAGTCTTATTGACAAGTTGGTAAGTGTTATGGCTGACATGGGCAATATTGAAAAGCGTGGTGTCTATAAAGGCGGTAGCAGTAGTTACAATTATGTAACGAATGATGATCTTACCTCAAAGTTACAGACCGCACTTGTTAAAAACAGCGTGTTGATTATTCCGCACATTGATAGCAAGACGCAGACACCGTTTGTAACAAAAGGTGGAACGCCTGGCACATTGACAGAGTTAGATTTGACTTTTGAGATTACCGATGGCTCTGGCGAGTCTATTAAAATCCCATGGAAGTCAGAGTCCACAGACTACGGCGACAAGGGCATTGCTAAGGCGCTTACATTGGGCAAGAAGTATTTCGCTATTTCTTTGTTCCAGGTTGCAACTGGCGATGAGCGTGATGATGCAGACGGACAAAACGAGGAAATCCGCCGTATACAAAAGCCTGAAAAGCCAGAAAAGATTGTTCAGAAAGATGCTGATGTAATTACTAAAGAACAGTTACAGGCTTATGAGGATTTGGCAGCTACTGCGATGAAATATGGTATTCGATCTGCGGTGATTGACTTACGCATGACAAAACCAGTTTATGAAAAAATTTATGCCAGTTTGCTTGAGAAAGTAAATGGCGCAAAGGAGTCTTAATGTTAATAATTGAAGCTATCGGTAATTTGGGGTCAGACCCAGAAATGAAGTATCTCGCAGATGGCAGAGAAATGACGACGCTTTCTATCGCCTGTAACAAAGGCAAGGGCGATGATCTCATTACTTCGTGGGTGAATTGTGTTGTATTTGGGAAACCAGCCGAGACCATTTACAATTATGCGAAAAAGGGGGACAAGATATTTCTGCGTGGGGATGCCAACCCCGACAAAGAAACTGGAGAGCCACGTATATGGGAAGGCAAAAATGGGGTAACACATGCAACTTACGAAATGGTTGTCAAGGATTTTGAGTTTCTTGGCAATAAAAAGGGTGGGGAGTAATCCCCGCCCAGGGGTTTTTCTATGGATGCCGAAATAAAGTATGTAGATCACAAAACCATTAGTTGTAACAATGCCTCTCTTGAGGAAGTGGACGGAAAGTTTTCTGCGCTTTATCTTGATGGGATATGGGTCACTTCTAGTGTTGATGCGCTTGATGCGTTGTTATCGGTAATAAATATTTATTACTTTTCAAAGGGAGAACTATGACAGACGAAATCATGTATACCTGTCCAAATTGTGGGACAAAATATCCTGCCAATCTTGGAACAGCCTGTCCAGAATGTGGATACAACTTTATGGATGGCATAACTGTTTCGATAACATCTATAGACGATCAGAGTTTGGCAAGGATTGCCAATGCGCTTGAGGAACTAGTAAAAATTTTTAAGACACCTGCCACAAACGATGAGTGGGGCGGATGAAAGTATATATCGCAAGTCCCTACACGCTAGGCGACGTGGCAATTAATGTTCGCAAATCTCTGGCTATGGCTGATGAGTTGAGAGATGCTGGATTTTTACCTTATTGTCCGTTGCTTACGCATTTCTGGCACTTAGTTTTTCCGCACCCGTATTCTTACTGGCTACAAATGGATTTGGAGTGGTTGCGAGAGTGTGATTGTCTTTTAAGAATGCCAGGGGAATCAAGGGGCGCTGACAAAGAAGTCGAAACAATGCTGTTACTTGGAAAGCCAGTAGTTTATTCAAAAAACGAATTAATTGCCCTTGCAAAGAAAACAGGTCTGTAGTATAATTAAGTTATAACAGAAATGAAAGGAGGCAGGAATGTTTAATGACAAAGCAATGCAACACAAATGGGGGTGGCCTGATGTTTATAAGAAAAACAAATATCAGAAATTTCCAGATTGGCTTATTGATGCCAAGAATAGATGCAACGAACTTGATGCTCTTTATAAGTCTTTGACAGATGTTGAGCCAATACCTTATAACGAAATGGCAGACATCAGAGAGGAATTAGATATTGCCGAAAAGAAATGGGATGAGTTGCTACAGTTATACTGTGCTGTTCCACTGGTTTGTGATTGTGGCGGTGCAATTGTGGCTTTCGGCAACGAAATGAAGTGTGCAAAGTGTGGCAGGGATTATACGCCAGACTACGATCCGATACCGTTTTAGGAGGCGTTATGGAAAATGTTATTTATGCAGTTTTGTTTTTGGCAGGGGTTGTTTCTTTAGTTTGGGTTGAGATTGATAACAGGAAATACGATGGAAACAAATGATATTGACTTTACCGACAAAGAGGTGCTTGAATTGGCGAAAGTGGATATTCTTGCGCTATCGACATTAGCTGATGGGAAAGATGGTTTTTCAAAGTTGTTGTTGTCTTTGCTTTGCTTTCAACAATCAGCTATTATAAGTCTTTTTGAAAAAATAGAAAAATTAGAAAAGGAGGCAAAATGAACGCAAAGGAAGTTTTAGATCAATACTCTGACATGGTGATAATGCTTGACGATTTGAGAGTGCAAAAGGAACGCCTGATTGACAGCGTACTTACGCCAGAAATCAAAGAAAAACTGCAAGAGATTGAAGCAGAGTTTGCACCAAAATTTGATGCGCTTGAGGAAAAGAAAAGTGAGCTTGAGGTTGAGGTAAAAAATCTTGTCGCTCAAGGTGGGGCAACTGTTCGTGGCAGTACGCACATGGCTGTTTATTCAAAACCAAGGACTTCTTGGGACACAAAAATGCTTGAGGGGCTTATGATGGTTATTCCGCAAATTGCTGATGCACGCAAGATTGGTGAGCCATCTGTAAGTATTCGGGTGCTGAAATGATAGTTTGCTCATATGATGGTGGCGACAACAACTCTGTCAAGATGTCAATTCCATTTGAGTCTAATGCGGAGGAGGTCTTTGAGTTTCTTATTCGTTTTATGTGTGCGCTTGGATTTAGCAAAATAAATATTGATAACATAATTTCTATGTATGCTGAGGAAATAGAACACAGAAATTCGATGAAAAACTTTATGTTCGCTGGCAAAAATCTTGATGGCGAAATGGTGCTATTTGAGTTTGCAAGTGTTGGCGAGGTTTATCCAGACGATAATGTCATTTATGTTAATGGCGACCCTGTTGATTTGTCAAGTATAAGGGCAGTAAGTTATTATGGTTAGCGTAACCCTTGATGATGGTAATGTCATAATAAAAAGTGGCGAATGGGTTTTACGTGAAAACGTTCTATTTGCGCCATTCTTTAGCATAACATTAGATGGATACGATGCCGAAAGCCTCTATGATTTATTGGTTGCCAGAGAAGGATTAAAAAAGATAGGCGTTACAGAAAGAATTGATAATCTGATAGGAGGTGAATCATGAATCAAATGACACATTTATACCGTGAGGGAATGGCAGAGTTGCGTGAGGAAAATGAGCAACTAAATGCCAGGGTTGCCGAACTTGAGGACGAAAACAAAAAATTGAAAGCGTGTCTTGCAGAAGCAAATGATGATATTCATATCATACTTGAGCAAGCTAAAGAATTAGCACGAAACAATGCTAAGCCAAAAGAAGAACTTGGCATTATGACAAACCAGCGGGAATATAACAGACAACAAAAGTCTAATAAGTTTTATTTTGAGAACGAAATGAGAGGCGAATCATGAGTTCAGAAGATAATTACACATTGTATCTGTTAGACGAAGAAGAACTGCAAGCGATAGTTAATGTTAGAACAAAAGAATTGCAGATACATATTGATAAGCTGGAATGGAACAACAACGAACTTAAAGACGAAAATGCCGAGCTGAAACAACGCACGGTAGAGATGCAAGAAAGACTGCGTTGGAAACCGTTATCGGAATTGCCAGAAGAGAATAGAGAGGTACTTGCAAAGACAAAGACTAATGTCATTCTAATTATAGAAACTCAGCAAATCGAAGAGTTCAATTATGACGAACAAGAACACTTCGGATATGGGCTTATCGAATACTTTATGGAATTGCCAGAGGTTAAATGAGTGAATATAGCAAGGAAATTATTGCAGAACAGCGAGAATGGATGTGCGAATGGGAACGGAACAGATTTTCTCAAATGGAAACAGAGGAATTTGTTGTGTTATTGGCTGAGGCGTTGAATGAAATTGAAAGGTTGCAATCTGTTTGCGATCAGAATGTATCAGAGATTGAATTGTTGCGAAATCGTATTGCCGAATTGGAAGAGCGACTTGACATTGACTATGGTAATATGTACGATGTAATTGTTGCTGAAAACGAAAGACTTATAAAGGAAAATAGATCGCTAAAGGAGAAAAATGGGTAAATATAAAAAATTGTCTATAAAATATACAGACTCTCTACTTCAATATGATAGCCTTAGGAATGTTTTGTCAAAAACGACAAGGGTAAATAACGAATTGAGAAAAGAGTGGTACGATGCACTTGAGGAAAACAATCTTCTCAGGGAAATAAACGATGACTTAAAGTCAAAAAACAATGAAAGACTGTCAAGGATTATGTTTTACGAAAAAGCTTTTGATATGTTATTGAATAAGTTCAATATGGGTTGTTCGCATACAGAAGATGCCGTAGAGCAACTACTAGATAAAATAGAGGAGGTTGTGGGTGAGTAAGAAATTTAAAGAGATCAAATGGGATAAGTTGCTATATAAAAGAGCCGTGAAGGATTACAAGTTACTGTCAGTGCTTTATGCAGACTTATTGTTGAGCAGAGAAACATGGGAAGGTGAAACGGATATGTGGATGAATAAGTATTACAAACTGCTAAAGAAATATAAAAGTCTAAAAAAGGAAAACAAGGCTCTATATAAGGAAATTAAGTATGATTATTCCCATGTCGGAATATCAGAAGGCGTGCTAAAGAGGGAATGGGACACGCCCGAAGAAGATAAGGCGTGGGAAGGTCTTCTTGATGAATCAAGCGGGGTTATCAATTCATCTGGTAATTCATCAATAGAAGATGCGGTAGAAAAGGAAACAAAAGAATGAAATATGACTGGGTATTTAAAAGCGTAAAGTTATTTGGCATTTATGCCAATGAAAACGGTATGGGATTCAGATTGAGTTGGGATTCTAATATGGGATTCGGGCAACTTGATTTTGATGTTGAAAATGGCAAACTGCTAATTGATGATGAAACACTTGGCAGAGAATTAGTAATAAAGATTTTGGAAAAATTTGTTTCGGATGGGAAATTAGTAAGCGAGGCAAACAATGAGTGAAGCAACGATGAATAAAGATGGGAACTTTGCTTGCGGTGTATTTGAATGGATGCCAGACTTAGATGTAGTAAATATCAACTTGATAAACGATGATGGCTCTCAAGGTTATTATTGGATTCGGTTTTACCTTGACGACCTTTACGCCGTGTTGCACGAAAGGCACATGGCACAACACTACAACAGCGAGATAATCAAGCGCATAGGGGATGCGGTGGAGGCGGTGAAGGATGATGAATTGTATGGAGGTGAATAATGCAGATGGAAGGATGGGATGATAGTATCCCTGATGGAATAAAGTATTTATCGGCAGAAAACCGAGTGCTAACACGAAAAGTTCGTGAATTAGAATCCGAGAACGACGCCCTGCAAGCCCGTGCCGAACGCGCCGAGGCGATGATCGAGAGGTTGATGCGCATTGTTGAGGATAGGTTCGTGTTGCTTGGAAATAGCCTTGATGGACACCTGCAAGACTGCA
>ENA-UOWO01000979-UOWO01000979.1-activated-sludge-metagenome-genome-assembly--contig:-NODE-979-length-39236-cov-8.881984_pt1 | contig 39236 bp, 21 predicted proteins | sample MGYA00238148_ERZ761564 | MGnify/ENA primary metagenome ERZ761564 (study PRJEB28885, sample SAMN05720194) | activated sludge metagenome | isolation source: Anaerobic digester | place: USA... | reverse complement strand
GTAACGATCAGCGGTACTCCAACAGTTAGCGGAACTTTTAATTATACCGTTACTTTAACGGGTGGTTGTGGAAATATTACAGCGAATGGTTCGATCATATCAGATCCTGAAAATACTATTTTGCTTACATCTGTTGCTGGCACAGACGCTCAAACGCTTTGTATCAATTCAGCGATCACCAATATTACCTACTCAACTACCGGGGCAACGGGTGCAAGCTTTAGTGGTTTGCCTGCTGGAGTTTCGGGTAACTGGGTTGCAAACGTGGTAACGATCAGCGGTACTCCAACAGTTAGCGGAACTTTTAATTATACCGTTACTTTAACGGGTGGTTGTGGAAATATTACAGCGAATGGTTCGATCATATCAGATCCTGAAAATACTATTTTGCTTACATCTGTTGCTGGCACAGACGCTCAAACGCTTTGTATCAATTCAGCGATCACCAATATTACCTACTCAACTACCGGGGCAACGGGTGCAAGCTTTAGTGGTTTACCGGCAGGTGTAACTGGTAACTGGGCAGCAAATGTTGTAACAATCAGTGGTAGCCCAACGGCTAGCGGAACTTTAAATTATACAGTTACACTAACTGGTGGTTGTGGAGCAATAACCACCAATGGTTCAATATCAGTTACGGCAAATAATACAGTTTCGTTTACATCAGCTGTGGGAACAGATGCACAGACAGTTTGTATCAACACAGCGATCACAAATATTACTTATGCAACTACGGGAGCGACAGGTGCAAGCTTTAGTGGTTTGCCTGCAGGTGTTACTGGTAACTGGGCTGCCAATGTTATAACTATAAGCGGCACCCCAACAGCGGGTGGAACTTTTAATTATACAGTTACAACTACAGGTGGTTGTACAACACCTCCTGTTACGGCAAATGGATCAATTACTGTTACACCCAACAATACCATCTCTCTTACTTCGGTTGCAGGTACAAATGCCCAGGTACGATGTATTAATGTTGCTGTAACAAATATTACTTACAGCACAACCGGTGCAACAGGAGCCAGCTTTAGCGGTTTGCCAGCGGGCGTTACAGGTAACTGGGCTGCAAACGTCGTTACTATTAGTGGCACACCATCAGTGAACGGTACGTTCAATTACACAGTGACATTAACGGGTGGATGCGGAAACATTTCAGCAGCGGGATCTATTACGGTTACTGCAAATAATACTATTACCCGAACCTCTGCAGCCGGCACAGATGCACAAACAAGATGTATCAATACAGCTATTACCAATATTACTTATTCTACTACGGGAGCAACCGGGGCAAGCTTTAGCGGTTTGCCAGCTGGCGTTATTGGAAACTGGGCTGGTAATACCGTAACCATTGGTGGAACGCCAACAGTGAGCGGTACTTTCAATTATACAGTTACTACAACAGGAGGTTGTACAACTCCTGCAGTTACAGCAACAGGAACAATTACTGTTACAGCAAACAACACGATCACACTTACATCGGCAGCCGGTACAAACAGCCAGGCAGTTTGTATCAATAGTGCTATAGTCAATATCAGCTACTCCACAACCGGAGCAACCGGAGCAAATTTTAGCGGTCTGCCTGCAGGTGTTACTGGTAACTGGGCAGGGAATGTAGTAACGGTAAGTGGTACCCCAACAGTAAGCGGTACTTTTAACTATACAGTTACACTGACAGGAGGTTGCGGTACTATCACGGCTAACGGTTCAATAACTGTATATAATTATCCAACTGCCGCAGGCGTTACGGTTTGTCAAAATGGCTCGGGAACATTAACGTCATCTGCTGCATGTGCTGCTGGAATTCCTGGTACAGCCGGGCCGGCTTTTGCCGGAACAGGAGTAACCAGCAACACTGCAGGAACAGGATGGTCAAACCCAGGTAATGTTGTTTCTAATAACAATGCATATGCTACCATAAATAATATGGATGATGGCGACAATTCGGAAGGATTGGTTGCAAGAAATTTTGGCTTCACCATACCTGCCAATGCATCCATTGCAGGGGTGCAGGTTACCATTAGCCGCTTTGGGGAAATTTCAAATGTATTTCGTGATGATGTGGTGCAATTAGTTGTAGGTGGTATCAATGTTGGAAATAATAGAGCTTCTGTAACAGGCTGGTCCAATGTAGAAACGGCTGTTAACTATGGTTCAGCGAGTGATCTGTGGGGTACTACTCTTACTCCAGCACAGGTAAATGCATCAAATTTTGGTGTTTGGCTTGCTGTGGAATGTTATAATGGTGCCAACAACAGGGATCCATTTATTGATTATATACAAATCACCATTTCATATACAACCCCCGGTTCATTAAACTGGTATACAGCTTCTACCGGAGGCACTGCGTTTGGAAATGGCACTCCGTTTAACCCGGTTGGCGTTGCAGGCTCTGGTTTACCAAATACTGCTACAGCCGGAACCACTACATTTTATGCAGAGTGCGCTGCTGCACCAGGTTGCCGTACGGGAGCTGCTTTTACAATTATTGCTTCTCCAACTTTAGCCAATGCCGGCACAGATCAAAATAATTGTACCAACGGAAACTTTACACTTGCTGCTAATGCACCAATAAACGGTACTGGTACCTGGACATTGGTTAGTGGAACGGCAAGTATTACAACAGCTTCTTCACCAACATCCGGAGTAACCGGAGTGCCAGTAGGAACCAGTGCCACTTTAAGATGGACTATTTCTAATGCACCTTGTGCCAACTCAACGGATGATGTAGTGCTTACTAACAGGGCATTACCAACGGCATCTAATGCTGGTCCTGATCAAAATAAATGTAATAACGGTGGTTTTACCCTGGCAGCTAATGCACCTGCCGTTGGAACTGGTTTATGGACAGTGGTAAGTGGAACCGCCACGATTACCACCCCGGCTTCACCAACATCAGCTGTTACAGGTGTCCCAGTTGGAACCAGTGCAACATTAAGATGGACCATTTCTAATGCGCCTTGTGTGGCTACTACAGATGATGTGGTGTTAATTAACACACCCAATCCCACAGCGGCCAATGCAGGTGCCAATCAAAATAATTGTAATAACGGAAGTTTCACATTGGCAGGTAATACGCCAACGATCGGAACAGGTGTATGGACTGTTGTAAGCGGTACCGCCACTATCACTACACCTGCCTCACCAGTGTCAGGTGTAACGGGTGTACCGGTTGGAACCAGTGCGACTTTAAGATGGACTATTTCGAATGCACCCTGCGCCGCATCAACAGATGATGTGGTACTAACGAATACGGCTGTCCCAACAGTATCTGCTGCCGGGCCAGACCAGGCGCTTTGTACATCAACAGCAAGTGTTACACTGGCGGCGAACAATCCGGTTGTTGGAACGGGTGCATGGTCAATCGTTTCCGGTCCAAGTACTTCACTGGCGCAGTTCAGCAGCACTTCAAACAGGAATGCCACCTTTACACCTGCTGGTGGCGCCGGTACTTACATTTTGAGGTGGACTATATCAAATGCCCCTTGTGCAGCATCAACAGATGATATAAATATTGTTGTTAACCCCCTGCCAACGATTACAGGTACACTTGCTGTTTGTGCCGGGTCCACTACAACATTAACAGGCTCTCCATCTCCAGCAGCTGTTAATCCGTGGATTTCAGCCAGCACATCCATAGCAACGGTTAATGCCTCAGGTATTGTAACAGGTGTGGCGGCAGGCACAAGTGTTATTACTTATACTAACAGTAACGGCTGCAGTAATACAGCCACGGTAACAGTAAATCCTTTGCCGGCGGTTTCCATATTAGCTTCTCCTTCCGCAGTTTGTATTGGTGGGGCTTCCACATTAACCGCAACTAATTCAGGGGGTACCAATACTCAAACTTATTCAGGTGCATCGGGTACAATAAATGTAACAGTGCCCGAGAGCAGAACCACCTGGGCAGGATCGAATATTAATATCGGTGGTAGTGGTGGGGCTACTTTAGCTGCGGGTGATATTATTGAGGTGACTTTGAATATCACACATTCAGACAATGATGAGCTGGATATCTTCCTTGTTGATCCATCTGGCAACAGGGCGATGATGGTTTCGACTAATAATGGAGGAAATGGCAACGGATACAACGGGACCATCAGAACCGGAGCAACTCCAAATGTGACCACTGCAGGAAATGTAGTATTTACAGGCATATGGGGAACAGAAGGTGCCATTAATGCCGTAGCTCCGCAAGGAGGTGGTAATGGCGGTAATTACGGAAATGCCGCAGTACCACAAACAGCCTTGACAGGCGCTTCAATAGACGGTAACTGGCAGATACGGGTTTTTGATGATGACAATGCGGGCGGAAATGGCACATTGGTAAATTGGTCAATATCCATTATAAAAAATATTGGTTCAGGAAATTATACATCTGTATTCAGCGGCCCGGCAACAATCGGTGCAATTAGTTATTCAGGTGCCAATAACACTACCGCTACAGTTTCGGTTACACCTCCATTAGGGGCAAACAATTACACCGTAACCACCACAGATGCAACTGGTTGTTCCATTACATCTTCTCAAGTAACGGTAACAGTAAATCCACTGCCGGTTGCCAATGCGATAACAGGACCCGCTGCAGTTTGTGTAGCCAGTACGATCAGCTTAACTCCCAATGCAACAGGCAATCCAACCCTTACTTATACTTTTGCATCCTCTAACAACAGTATTGCCACTGTGACGAATGCAGGTGTAGTAACGGGTGCAGGTGCTGGAACGGTGAATATCACTTACACAGTAACAGACGGAAATGGTTGTTCTGCCACTTCTGCGGCTTATCCTGTAACAGTGAATGCAAGACCCGGTATTTCGTTTACTTCGGCACCAGGTGCTGCTATATGTGCAAGCACTGATGTTACTTATACTACGCAAGCCGGACAGTCAAACTATATTTGGACTGTGCCGGGTATCAACGGAACTGATTACACAATAATCGCTGGTGGTATTGGTGCCAGCAACATTACGGTTACACTTCAATGGCTTACCGCAGGCAGTAAAACGGTGACTGTTAACTATACTAACAGTAACGGTTGTACGGGAGCATCTGCTGCATCCAATACTACAACTGTAAATGCAAGACCAACTCCAACATTTACGGTACAACCAGGTGCTTCTGTTTGCGCAACAGAGGGAGTAAATACCTACGATATCATTTATACAACACAGGCAGGTCAAACAAATTACATTTGGAATGTGCCAGGTGTGGCAGGGGTTGACTACACGATAGTTGCTGGCGGCACTGGAACAACAAACAGCACAGTAACAGTAAGGTGGCTTACAACAGGCAATAAAACGGTGACGGTTAATTATACAAACAGTAATGGTTGTACGGCACTGGTTGCTGCATCCAATACCAGCTTGGTAAACGCATTGCCTGTGGTTAATACTTCAGCTTCTTCAGTTTGCGTCAACAGCACAATTAATGCCACACCAAACAGTGCAGGTACCTGGGTAAGCAGTAATAATGGGTTTGCAACTATTGACAATACAGGATTGATAACAGGTATTTCCGCAGGCAGTGTAACTTTTACGTATACGTTTACAGCTACTGGATGTGCCCGTACAACTTCACCCGTTACTGTAAATCCTCTACCGGTTATAGCACCGATTTCTGGTGGTGCACCGGCTATTTGCGTTAACGATATCACCATTTTTTCCAATGCCACTCCAGGAGGAACATGGTCAATTGTAAATGGCACAGGTACTGCAAGCATTGATGCCAGCGGATTGGTTACGGGATTATCCGCGGGTAACGTGACGGTGGTATATACATTTTCGAATGGAACCTGTAGTAATTCAGTTTCAGTTCTATTAACGATCAATCCTATTCCTTTAGTTGCTGCCATTGGTGGTGGTTCGGCTTTTGTTTGTGTGAACGCTAACACACCTGCTTTCACAAATGCAACACCAGGGGGTAACTGGTCTGTTATTGATGGCTCTGGTTCAGCAACTGTCAACGGCAGCGGTGTGGTAACAGGTGTAAGCGCCGGTACTGTAACCGTGGTTTATACAGTTGATAATGGAACCTGCTCTAATGAATCTGCTGTAGCACTAACTATCAATCCTTTACCTGCCGTTGCTGTAATAAGTGGTGGTGCGCCGGATATATGTGTTGGTTCTTCAACGCCTGCATTTACAAATGCAACAGCAGGAGGTGTATGGTCAATTATTAGCGGAACTGGCACAGCAAGTATCACAATAGGAGGAGTGGTTACTGGATTAACTTCAGGCAGCGTAACTGTTGCTTATACTGTAAGTAATGGAACCTGTTCCAATACAGCAACACAGGCCCTCACCATCAATCCATTACCAGTAATTGCGGCCATTGGAGGAGGTGCAGCCAGTGTATGTATCGGTTCGGTATCACCTGCATTTACCAATGCAACAGCATTGGGGGTATGGTCAGTTATCAATGGCACCGGCACTGCAAGCATCAATGGGGCAGGAGTTCTGACTGGCCTAACTGCCGGTACGGTAACCGTTGTATATACGGTAACTACCGGCAGCGGTTGTACTGATTTTGTAACCACTGCAGTAACCGTCAATTCATTGCCTGTTGCAAATGCTGTAACAGGTGCTAATACTGTTTGTGCTGCAAGTGTGATTAACTTAAATTCAAATGCCACTGGAACACCTGTGTTAACTTATACATGGGCATCGGATAACGGCAACGCAGCAGTTACCAATGCTGGTGTGGTTACCGGGTTAGCAGCTGGAACGTCAAATATTACTTATACAGTAACAGATGGTAATAACTGTTCGGCTACTTCACCTTCATTTGTAGTAAACATCAATCCAAGGCCTTCGGCAAATATTACAAGCGCCAATACAGTTATCTGTGATGGCAGCACTGTGAATATTACAGGAACTGTTACTGCTACAGGTGCATGGACCTTGACATTGAGCAACGGTGCTGTTGCCAATGGCACTGGTAATGGAACATTCAGCATCAGCGTAACACCTGGCATAACAGAAGTGTATACGGTAACATCTTTAAACGATGTAAATTGTGCGTCAATTGCGGCAGATCTCACAGGCTCAACAACTGTTACAGTAAATGATGATGTTATAATTACTGCACAACCGGTGATTACCCAAACAGCCTGTTCAGGTAATTCTGTATCCATTACTGTTGCAGCAACCGGCACCGGGTTAACCTACCAATGGAGAAAAGGTGTAACACCCCTGGTGGATGGAGGAAATATTTCGGGCGCCAATTCAGCTATATTGGTATTGAACCCTGTTGCAACAGGAGATGCAGCTGCAGATTATAATGTAGTTGTAAGCGGCACTGCCCCATGCGCTGCTGTTACTTCGGATAATTCAGCGTTGCTGGTAAATGAAGCAGTAAATATTACAACCCAGCCAATAACACAAACTCAATGTTCTGGAAATAGTGTAAGCTTTACCGTAACTGCCACCGGCAGCGGCCTGGCTTACCAATGGAGAAGAAATGGTTCTCCGCTGGCTGATGGAGGCGATATTTCCGGAGTAAATACCACCACTTTGAATATTGCAAATTTAACAGCTGCTAATGCGGGGGATTATACGGTTGTTGTAAGCGGGCTTGCACCTTGTAATGCTGTAACTTCCAATATTGCAGTGCTCACTGTAAACACGGCTGTTTCTATTGATGTTCAACCGGCAGATACCGTAGCGGTATGTGCTACATTCCCGGCCACTTTTACAGTGAGTGCAAGCGGAACGGGGTTAACTTATCAATGGTACAGGGGAACTTTCCCGGGCACCATTGTTTTTAACAATGCGAATATTTCAGGTGCCAATACTGCAACACTGCAAATAATACAGGCCAATGTTTCAGATGTGAATGATTACTACGTTGTGGTGAGCGGCCAGGCACCCTGTACTTCTGTAAGATCTGACTATACCCATTTGTCGGTAGATCAAACGATCACCATTACTGACCAGCCCGTTTCACAAACGGTTTGTACCGGATCAGATGCCCAGTTTACAGTTGTTGCAACGGCAGGACCGGATCCATTAAACTATCAATGGAGAAAAGGCGGTATTGATATCCCTGGTGCAACAGATGATACATTGAATATTATTGGTGCCACCGCTGCAGATGCCGGAGTTTACCGGGTGGTGATCACAGGTATTGCAGGTTGTGTTACTTCTTTATCAAGCATCGTTACATTAGCTGTAGATCCTCCATCAGCAGGTGGTACAGTGAATGCTGATGCAGCGGTTTGTATAGGGGTAAACAGTGGCACTTTAAACTTAACGGGTCATACTGGCAATGTGCTGCGCTGGGAATTTTCAACCGATGGCGGTTCATTGTGGACGCCCATTGCGAATACAACAACATTTCAAAATTATAACAACCTTTCGCTGGTAACCATGTACAGGGCAGTGGTGAAAAGCGGTGTTTGTGCAGAGACAAATTCTGCTGCTGCCACCATCAGTTTCCACCCGGTTCCGGATGTTACACCAGCACCTGCATCACAAACCATTTGCTCTGGTTTAAATATTACAACGATCGCATTAAGCGGTTCTGTTCCTTCCACCAGTTTTGGTTGGACAAGAGACAATGTTGGTACCATTACTGGTATTGCCGCCAGCGGGTCAGGTGATATCAGTGGTATTTTAACAAACACCACGCTGTCTCCTGTTACAGTCACGTTCACGATTACCCCAACAGCGAATGGTTGTATTGGTGTATCATCAACGGCATCAGTAACAGTCAACCCAAGCCCGGATGCTTTTGCAACGCCTGCCTCACAAACCATTTGTTCGGGTGCAGGCATCAGCACAGTTGTTTTAAGCAGCACAGTACCTGCCACAACTTTTGCATGGACAAGAAATAATACAGGCACTGTTACGGGTATTGCCGCCAGTGGAACCGGGGATATCAGTGGTACACTATCCAATACTACTTCATCACCTGTAACAGTTGCCTTCACAATAACGCCTACTTCCGGTGACGGATGCCTGGGTGCTTCTGCAACAGCAACAGTTGTTGTAGATCCCATACCAAACGCAATCGCAACCCCGGCATCACAAACGATTTGTTCCGGAGAAAGCCTGGCAACAATTGCATTAAGCAGTGCAGTATCAGGTACTACCTATACATGGACAAGAGACAATGCCGGTACTGTGACAGGCATGGGAGCCAGCGGCAGCGGAAACATCAGCGGATCATTAACTAATACAACGCTGTTCCCGGTAACGGTTACATTTACCATTACACCCAGTGCTAACGGTTGTGATGGTACGCCGGTTACTGCAACTGTTTTAGTGAACCCAAGCCCCGATATTACTGCCATTCCATCAGCGCAAACAATTTGTTCGGGTAATGGTATCACAACTATTGTATTGAGCAGCACCGTGCCATCAGCAACTTACACATGGTCGAGGAATAATGCCGGTACAGTAACGGGTATCGCAGCCAATGGCAGTGGAAACATCAGTGGCAATTTAACCAATACCACCAATGCCCCGGTAACAGTAACCTTTACTATCTCACCAAGTGCAGCAGGTTGTGCAGGCACGGCAGTTACAGCAGATATAATTGTAAATCCAACACCAACTGCAACCGCAACCCCATCCAGCCAAACGATCTGTTCCGGCCCTGTAAACAGTATTGTATTGACGGGAACTGTAGCCGGCACCACCTATGGCTGGACAAGAAATAATACCGGAACAGTAACTGGTATTGCCGCAAACGGCAGTGGCGATATTACGGGTTCCCTTACCAATACCACCAACGCATTGGTAACAGTAACGTTTAGCATTACGCCAACAGCCAATGGATGTCCCGGTACGCCAATCAACGCAGCCGTTGGGGTAAGACCGACGCCAACAGTTAGTGTAACGAACAATACTCAAACAGTGTGCGGCAGTGTGGCGATCGCTTCGATGGTGATTTCAAATCCAAACACTGTGGCGGGCACAAGCTTTGGCTGGACAAGGAATAATACCACTGATCTTACAGGTATTGCTGCCAGCGGATCCGGATCGCCCATAACCGGTACTTTGGTAAACAATACCAGCGTGCAACAGGTTACTACATTTACAATTACTGCAACTGCCAATACCTGTGCTTCTTCAACAACAGCAACAATTACGGTGAACCCAAGGCCAGTGATGACCAGCCGTGCTACAGACACTGTTTGTAATAATTCTGCTGTGAATATTCCTTTAACAAGCATCCCCGCAGCCACATATACATGGGTTGCCGGCAATAATGCAAATGTTACGGGTGAAAGTACAACCAACCAAAGCACCGCAACAATTAACAATACCCTGGTGAATACTTCAGCATCACCAGGAGGAGGACAGATTTCCTTAACACCAAGACAGAATGTAACGTATACCGTTACCCCGGTAGCTTCAGGTACAGGTTGTGCAGGTGTGCCACAAACCGTAACCGTAACAGTAAACCCATCGTATAATATTTCTTACTATGAGTATCCAAATGATGACAATCTGTTTGTTATTTGTGACGGAGACCTGGTAGGTGGTGGCGGCCAAAATGATATGGACCTTATAGAAGGTCAGTATTCTGGTGTTCCTTTGTTATGGCAGTATTCAATTGGTTCCAACACGGGTCCGTGGAACACCGTTCCCGGTCCTCATGTGAATAACGCTATACATGACACTTTACCACCACCACCCTCTATTTTCTCACCGATGGGTAACTACTACTTCAGGCTGCTGGTGGGTGGTTGTGCAAGTGATATTCTCACCATGACAAAAACCAGCACCTTAACGATAGAGGCAGGTGTTGACAAATCGACCTGTCAAAGTGGAAGCCCTGCTGCTATTACTTTAAGTGGTTCAACAGTTGGGGGTACAGCAAGTACAACAGTAGGCGGTACCTGGTCAATTAATTCGTTGGTGCCGGCAAACGGTGGCGTAAATGGAACATTAAGCTCTACTGCGTTCAGAACTTCCTCGCCCAATACCATTCAGACGGTAACGTACACACCACCGGTTAATTATAGTGGCGTGGTTACCTTATGGTTAACATCCAATGATCCGGATGGTAACGGACCATGCGGTCCATTGGTGGATTCTGTAAGAATATTTGTGACACAGGCTCCAATAGTCGCCAATGCATCCACCATGGCAATCTGCAGCGGTGAGAATACCAGCATTGCACTCACTTCTGTGATCCCCAGTACCTACACATGGACGGTAGGCACGGTCACTGGTGGTATAACAGGAGCTATTGCCGGGGCAGGAAATGATATCAGCCAGGTGCTTATTAATCCCAGCACTTCTGCTGCTGGTACAGTGCAATACGTCATTACACCAACACCCATCAGTCCCGCAACCTGTCCGGCCGTAACATCCAGTATAACAGTAACGGTTAGACCTTTACCAGCTCCATCATTGTCCCGTTCACCTGCAACTGTATGTTCAGGTACTGCATCTGTACTAACGGCAACCAATACGGGAGGAACATTGAGCACAACACTTTCCGGTATCAATAATACTGTGCAGGGTATTTCTTCATCAGGCACGCCCACCATCACCAGCAGCATTTCATTGCCGGCTGGTACTATTACAGCGGCATCGGCTATTACTTTAAGTATGAACCTTACACATTCATTTGCAGGTGATCTGAGGGTGACATTGATAAGCCCCAGTTGCGGTTCTACTGTTCTTTTCAACAGGCCTGGTGGTAATAGCAATAATGATAACCTGTTGGGAACTTATACATTTGTTTCATCCGGAGGGGCCACGTTCCCGGCTAATACAGATCCTATAACGGCGCAGACCTATAATGCAACTTTTACGGGAATAACTTTCCCTTGTAACAGTTCTGCCGGTAACTGGACACTGCAAATAGAAGATTTAAGTAACCTCGATGGCGGTGCACTTAATTTCTGGTCATTGTCAATAAATGGTACAGGTGTTTACACTTCCGTATTTAATGGCCCGGCAACTATTGGATCGGTATCGTATTCCGGTGCCAATAATACAACTGCCACAGCCAGTGTAACAGGGCCGGTTGGGGTAAATAATTATACTGTTACCAGCACCGATGCATTTGGTTGCATTGGTACTTCATCTTCTGTAAGTGTAACGGTTAATCCTCCACCAACATTAACAGGGGCTGTACAGGCTGCTTCTGTATGTGCAGGATCGCAGGCGCAAATAGATCTTGCTGGTTTAGTGGCCAGCAGTACATCATCCATTACCTACAGGATAAATGGAGGACCCACACAAACTGTAACGAATGTGCTGGCTGATGCTGCTGGGAATGCAAGCTTTAATACCATTGCATTAACCAGTGCCAATAATGGACAAACATTGCAAATAACAAGTTTAACAACCACTAATCCATTACCTGCCTGTGCCCAGTTGTTAACCCAGAATATCACTTTAAGTGTTAATCCAACTCCTACGCTCACTGGCGCATCACAACAGTCAGATGTGTGTGCAGGCTCATCGGCGCAGATCAATTTGTCGGGTCTGATACCAAGTACAATTATTACAGCCACTTACACTATTAATGGAGGGCCGGTTGAAACAGTCACTAACATTTCTGTTTCTGCAGGCGGCACTGCTAATTTTACTACGATAGGTTTAACGGCTGCCAATGATGGCCAGGTATTACAGGTAACAGGCATTACCATTACAAGTGCATTACCAAACTGCTCACAGTCATTTACAAGAAATGTTACGTTGGATGTGCATCCAATTCCGGCATTAAGCAGTTCATTGTCGCCCGGTGCTATTTGCAGTGGCTCTACATTTAGTTATGCACCCAGCAGTGCCCTGCCAGGTTCCTCTTTTGCATGGTCAAGGTCTGTTGTGGCTGGTATCAGTCAGCCGGCAAACAGCGGTACCGGTAATATCAATGAAATTTTGACCAATACCACGTCTGCACCGGTGAGTGTTAATTTCCTGGTAACAACAACTGCAAATGGTTGTAATAATTCTCCGGGTGAAAATGTGGTACTCGTTGTTAATCCTGCTCCTTCATTGAGCACAGTATCGCAAGCGGCAACAGTATGCGCAGGAACAGGTGGCACTATTAATTTAACAGGGTTAATACCCAACAGTACATCGACTGTATTTTATTCTATCAATGGTATTTCGCAACCATCTGTTGCAGGTGTGGTTAGCAATGGCAGTGGCAATGCCAGTTTTACCAGTGCAAATCTTACAGTTGCCAACAATGGCCAGGTGCTGAGGGTAACGGGCGTTTCCAACACAAGCAATTCACCTACTTGTGCAAGAACATTCAGTATTATAACGTTGCTGAGTGTTAATGCCAACCCAACGCTAACCGGGGCTACTCAGCCGGTGCCGGTATGTGTGGCCGGTCCTGCAACCATCAGTATCACAGGGCTTGTGCCTGGCAGTACCAACAACACCATTAATTATACCATTAACGGTGTGGCACAAACGCCTGTAACGGGTGTAAATGCAAATGGTTCTGGTGCAGCCAGTTTTATAACCAGTGCGCTTACAGTTGCCAACAATGGACAAACTTTACAGGTTACGGGTATTACCAACGGAACATGCTCACAAAGCTTTACACAAAATGTACTGCTGTCTGTAGGTACAATTAACACATGGCTTGGAATAAACAGTAACTGGTTTGATCCTTTAAACTGGTGTGCTGGTATTCCAACCTCCACGACAGATGTATTGATACCCGGCAGTCTTTCATTTTATCCATTGGTATCATCCGGTGTGCCAACTGTGAGGAATATTTCTATTCAACCAACAGCGTCGGTTACCCTAAGTGCTGCTGTTATGCAGATAGCCGGCAGCATTACCAATACCGGTGTATTTGATGCAAGTGCTGGTGCGATCGAGCTGAACGGTATATCAGGAGTTCAAAACATCAGTGGCAGTTCTTTTGCTGCCAGGACACTGGGCGGACTGATCATTTCTAATACAGCTGGTGTAAATGTATCAAGCGCAGCAGGTGACACCCTGAACATAGCAGACTCCCTTGCATTTGGAAATGTAAATAATGCGGTACTCAATACAGGGGACAATATCACACTTTTATCAAGAGCGGCGAAAACAGCCAGGGTTTCTAATATTACTAACGGTGGCGTTAACACTGGAAATAGTTTTAGTGGAAAAGTAACTATAGAAAGATTTATACCTCAACGCAGGGCCTGGCGGCTGCTGACGGTTCCATTGCAGCAGGCAGGCTCACAAACATTTAATGCGGCCTGGCAGGAAGGTGTGGTGAACCCTGACTTTGTATATGCCAACCGGCTTGACCCGCATCCTGGCTTTGGTACGCTCATTACAGGGCCGGCAGGTGCCAATGGTTTTGATCCTTCCCCGATGAATAATTATTCAATACAACGGTTTGATCCGCTTGCCGCTGCCTGGAGTGGAATACCCAATACCCATACATTAAAAGTGACTGACTCTGCAGGTTACATGGTGTTTGTAAGGGGCGACAGGTCTACACAGATATACCTGAATACACTGGCGCCGACCAGCCACACCATTTTAAGGACAAACGGGTTCTTAAAAACAAACCTGCAAACCACTGCAGTGCCAGCTGGTATTGGTCCGTTCAGCCTGGTAGGTAATCCATATCCGTCTTCGATTGATCTGCGACAGGTATCAACAACAGGTGGAGTAAGCGGGGTGAATTATGTTGTGTGGGATCCTTCACTAACGGGCACCAATGGGGTGGGAGCCTACCAGTATCTAACCAGGTCAGGTGGTCCGGGGTCAGATTACCTTGTATTCCCTGGCAACAGTGCATTGGGTGGCGGAAGCTATGGTGCAGCCTTCAGTGTAAACAATACTATACAAAGTTCGCAGGCTTTCTTTGTACAAAATGCTGGTGCCGGATCAGTAGGCATTAATGAAAATGCTAAAATTGTTCCCAATAGCAGCACTGTATTCAGGCCAATGACGCCGCGCCGTCCTGCATTCGGGTATATCAGTACATTGCTGATGTTTGAAAATGGCCACGTTGATTCGTTGCAACTGGTGGATGGCGCTTTGATGATGTACAATGATAATTATTCAGATGCTATCGACCTGGAGGATGCCAGGAAAATGCAGAATTTCTCATCAGAGAATTTTGGTATCCTCAGCAGCGATCACTGGATGCAGATCGAAAAACGCAGCAGGATAGCAGATGCAGATACTATTTTCTTTAAGGCAAAATCTTACAGGGTGAGAGATTACCAGTTTCACATCGAGGCAGATAATATACAGCAGCCTGGTCTTACTGCATTCCTGGAAGACAGTTATTTACAAACTGCCACACCAGTTAGTTTAACCGGCACCACTGTATACCGCTTTAAAGTAACAGCTGATTCAGGTGCATGGAAACAAGACAGGTTCAGGATCGTGTTCAGGAGCAACACGGTGCTGCCGGTTACTTTCTCGTCGGTGAAAGCATACAAAATAAATGATGATGTCAATGTAGAATGGAAAACAGCACATGAATCATCTGTTGCCAGTTACGAGGTAGAAAAGTCAGTTGATGGTACCAGGTTTGAAAAAACTTATACAGAAGTGAATGTGAAAAATAATGAGCGGGGTGCAACTTACCAATGGCTTGACAAAAATCCAGTAAAAGGATATAACTATTACAGGATCAGGAGCAATGATGTAAACGGCGATTTCAAATATACTGCGATCGTAAAAGTGATGTTTGACAAAGCAACACCTTTGGTTACCCTGTATCCTAATCCGCTGGCTGACGGGACCTTTAACCTCTACTTTACAAATATGCCAGGCGGCGAATACAAATTAAGGCTGATGAATACTGCCGGCCAGTTGATAGATGCAGCGGTTATACAACATGCGGTAACAACTTCTAAAGAAGTATTTAAACCAAGGCAGCAGTTACTGCAGGGTAATTATATGCTTGAAATAATAAAACCTGATGGCACAAAACAAACCATCAGAGCGATGTATTGAAACCTGTGTTTAACCAACTAAAAGAGCGCCACTGTTTTTATAGTGGCGTTTTTTTTATAAATTTAAAAGGAGGGAATGTAATACTATCCCGCTGCGGAAACAACTTTACACATTTGTCTTATTACTACCAGGTGAGAAAATAAAACAGCCGGCACAATAAAGCAAGGTAACCAAACATATGGAGCATGCAGGACTGCAATGTTTGGCTGGTCAAACCCAAACTGCTGAAATGGAAATTGTACGGAAAGGATTGCCGTGGCTACAATATTTATCAGTAGCAGTATACACCCGAAATTCCATGCTATGATATGAGCGGTTTTAAATTTCTTTTTTACAAAGCCGGAATAATACACAACAGGCGCCGTAATGCCGGATACAATATCAAAGTTCCTTCCTTCAAATGTCATTTCAACCGGGATTGTTTTATGAATAAACAGCAGCAAGAGCGTGATCTCTACCGGCACTCTTACTATGTGCAGCAGCGTTAGTGTTCCAGCAGGCAGGGAATCAATTATCCGTCTTCCTTTAATGGAACTAAACATCAGGATAACAGCTGCAACAGGTGGAACAATGGCTAGTACAAACCCCGGGGGTACAAAAGTGGTGTTGGTGTAAAAGCCCGTTGATGCAATAACCGCCTGCAACGTAAGCCATCCCACGATGAGGGCAATAACCATTTTTGAAAAGTTGAACGCTTTTGCAATAAAGAATACAGTGATCATCGTAGTGATGATAAACAGCACAGGAAGGTAAAGTGGCAGATTACCCATGAATATATTATTGGATTCACAAAATAACAACTATCATCTTTCTTTCCCTTGTCAATTGACAGAAAAGTTCCGCAGCATTATTTGCCCGGCATTTGTTTATCCTTTATAGTAAGGTGCTGTTTAATTTTTCAATATGGTAAATTCACAACGCCTGTTCAATTGCCTGTTTTCGTCTGATGTATTGGGGGCAACAGGCTGCGTTTCGCCATAGCCATGCGATGTGATACGCCTGGCATCGATGCCTTTGGAGATAATATAATCCATCACAGACCTTGCCCTGTTATCACTGAGTTTCATATTGTATTCATCTTTGCCCCAGCTGTCTGTATGGGCACTCATCTCAACTTCTATGGCTGGATTTTCTTGGAGGAGTTTTACGACACGGTCAAGCTCTACAAAACTTTCCGGGCGCAGATCCCATTTATCAAAATCAAAGAATACATTGTTTAATCTTACCACACTGCCAATTTCTATCGGAACCAGGTAAAGATCTTTGTGTATCACTTTGTATCCTGCCTTTACAAAAGAATCGAGGTTTAGGTTTTCGCTGATGGCAAAGAAATGATCTGCATTGGCACGGATGCTGTAATTTTTATCATAGGGCAACACCACCTTAAAGGATCCATCAACAGGACTTGAAAGCCCATTGCCTGCGATCTTTCCATCAGGTAATGTTTCATACAGCAAAGAAGCGCTGATGGGTTCACCGGTTTTTTTATTGTACACATTGCCATCAACCAGGATAACCGGGTTGGGTTTTTCTTTTTCCAATAATTTAATTCTTACAATATCACTTTCGCCATAGCTGTCCTGGGCTGTGCTCATATAAGCATATTCACCACCGGCATCCATGGTAAAAAAAGATTCGATCTCAGGTGTGTTGATGGGCTCACCGAGGTTTACAGGCTCACTCCATTTTTGCCAGCTGTCGTCCAGTCTTTTCGTCATCCAGATATCATTGTAGCCATAGCCACCTTCACGGCTGCTGCTGAAATATAATGTTACGCCGTCTGGAGCCAGGTAAGGCGTTGTTTCATTGGTATGTTTTCCATTAATAGTTTTGCCTAGATTTTTTGGTTCGGTCCAGGTATCATCTTCCAAAGGAAAACTAACATACAGGTCATTGTTATATCCCTGGTCCTCCGGTGTCATATAATATAGCAATGCCCTGCCGTTATTGGCCATCACCGCACCGTTTTGTCTCCCCTGGTCGTACTTGGCAAAATTGCGTATGCGAAGCATTTCAGGTTTACTCCAGTAGCCATCTTCTTTTAAATAACACATACTGATACCCCGTCCATAATAGTCGCCATTGATAAAAGCATTGCGGATGAGGATCTGGTTATTATCAGGAGATATCCAAAAAACTGCATTGTAATAGTAAGTATTGAGCGGATAACCCAGGTGTACGGCCTTACTCCATTTTCCGCTTACACTGTCCCGGTAGCTGAACCAGATATCCTGTGCGTTGGGTACTTCCCCGATCTTGGTATTTTGCGGATCACCTTCACGAATGAAGAATAATAGTTGCCCGTCTGCGGAGATGGTGGGCCTCAGTTCTGAATATTCTGTATTGATGGGTAAACCCAGGTTTTCTATTTTAATGATTGACTTTTCTGTGATGACATTTTCTTTTTGCGCTACAAATTTTTCGCCTTCGGTTAAGGTTGCTTTTGCAAATGCCGTTTGGGCGCTGGTGAATGATGAGCAATAGAGTAGTGCTGAAAAGAGGGATACTTTTTTCACAGGGGTGGATTTGATTAAGGGGCTAACGAATAAATGCTGTATTTCTTGTGCAGCAGGGCAATTTAATTTCTGTATATATACAACAAGGCCGCAGTAATTGCGGCCTTGAATTTTATATTGACTCGTGCTATCGTGAAATACAGGTCTTCTTACAATACCGTCTTACCCTTTTTAGGAGGTAATGACTGCCGTACAGGTTGTGCCTGCCTTTGTGGAGCAGAAGGGCTGGTCCATTGCTGTTGCTTAGCAGGAGCTTGCTGTACCCTTTGCTGTTTTACCTCGGTTTGCCGTTGTTGGCGTATTTGTTGTTCCTGTTGGCGATTGGCCTGTTGTTGCTGCCTTCTTATCGCTTCCTGTTGCCTTGCTTCATTCTGCTGTTGCCTCCTTACTGCTTCCTGTTGCACAGACTGATCTTGTTGCCTTCTTAAAACTTCTTGTTGCCTCGCTTCATTTTGCTGTTGTTTTCTTACTGCTTCTTGTTGAACAGTTTGATCCTGTTGCTGCTTCCTTATCATCTGCTGCTGAGGCGCATTATTTTGCTGTTGCCTGTTGATCGTTTCTTTTTGCACAGACTGATCCGGTTGCCTGTCCCTTGCTTGCTGTTTTTCTAACCGTTGTGACTGTTGTTGTTCCTTTACAATGGTGGCATCATCCGGAACAGGTGTTTGTTGTTTCTTTATCAGCTGTTGTTGTTTCACAGGTTCTTTTAGTGGCTGTACGGCAGCTGGTTGTTGTTCCGTTTCTGCACCATTTACCCGTACTGGTTGTTTAATCGTCGTTGCATTTTTTACAGGTGCAGTTGTTTCAGATGCAGGACGGTACACCCTTATTTCTTTTTTATTTACCACTTCCGTTTTTTTAACAGCCTGGTCAGTGAAAGCAATGTTCTTTGGTTCCAGTTTTTTCCTGGTAATGGTTTCAAACTGTTCTCTTGCAGGGCCGGCAACGTAGGTAACATTGTTATTCACCACGGTGTTATTGATAACCGTTACATTGTTGTACTGGTTAGCATTGATAGCAGGACGCTGGTAGTGCCTGTATATGTTTCTATCGTTGATGTATTGATGTCTTACAAACCGCCAGTTATTGTAAGGGATACTACCGAATGAATAATTAAAACCAAGGCCCGGACTCAACGGAGCCCAACCATAATAGCCGCCATAATTGCACCAGCCAACCCATGCAGGTGCCCACTCATATCCTGGCACCCAGGCCCATCCATAATGATTAAGATAAGCCCAGCGACCATAGTGAAATGGTGCCCAGCCCCAGGCATAATCACTCGCCCACATCCAGCCAAGGTTTGTGTATTCCCAACGGCCATTGCTGCTGTATGGCTCAAAGCCCATTTCATTGCTGATCCATACCTGCCCATACTGAGGATTATTTACCCAGCGGCCATATGGACTGAGTTCGTTATAAAAAGTATTGAAACTGATGCCGGCATTTATCTGCGATTTTGTTTCGTAACTGCCTGCCAGCATGAGCATCGTTACAAAAATGGTTATCATCTTTTTCATCTTCCTGGTTTTTGATTGTGCTATAGATATATAAATATCCGTGCCATATTGTGCAGGGATATTGTAAAATTGATAAGAGGAAAGGGGAGGTTACACTAGTGAAGGACAGATGATTAGATATTGTAAAACAATCTGCCCGGCCAATATGTTGTAAGCAATTTTTGATATTGTATTTTCGTTAACACAGGGTTTGTAAACAGCATGTAAATTGCAACTATGACAAAATTTTTTGTTTTCGTTTTTCTTGTTTTACCCTGTCAGCATATTTTCTCACAGGCATGGACAAGCGAACAACTTGACAAAGCCAACACAGCGAAAGATTATGACTATGTTACGGACGAAGAAAAGACAATCGTTCAGTACATTAACTTATGCCGCATGTACCCAAAGCAATTTGCCAACAATGAAGTGAAACCTTATACAGGCATTAAAGGTTTGAAATATAAAGGCCTTGCAAAGTATAAAGCCAGTTTGATTAATGAACTGAACAGCCGTCAGCCAGCAGAGCCACTTGAATTTGATGAGAATATGTATGACGATGCTGAATGTTATGCTGCTGAAATTTCTAAAAACAGGCGGGCTGCTCATCAACGGAAAAATTGTGAAAAAGGCAGCTATGCTGAGAACCTTTACTTTGGAAAACAGGATGGTAAAACAATTGTATTAGAATGGCTGATTGATTGTGGTATAGCCACCTTAGGTCATAGAAAAAACTGTTTGAATAAATTGTATGGTGGGTTCGGGGTTAAGATTGATACACACTATGAATATGGGAAATGTGCGGTAGGGGAGTTTGGGGAGTGATAAAGCACCTGGAAGTGCCGACTTATTTTCCATATAGCCCTGCTATTCACAACCTCATCAACGGTTCGTTGCTTCGTTCACTTTTGTCTGTTGTTGCAAATGATATTTGTTAGTCCTTTGAAGGTGAGTGTTTATATTCCGAATAGGAAATAAATTTTTTCCCCGGCCCATCCGGCAGGCGGGCATCGAAAAGGTAGAGACCAGTTTCTCTTGTACCCACCCAAAGATTTCCAGTTTTATCTTCCAAAATTGTCCATATCCAGGGATTGATTAGTCCATCTTTAAAAGAGGTGAAAGCTTTACCATCATAACGCCTCAGTCCATCACTGGCACCAACCCAAATATTTCCCTTTCTGTCTTCTATAATTCTGGTAACGTTATTTAAGCCATCTTTTTTTGTAAAGCTTGTAATTGATTTGGAACTTGTTCTGGGCGAAGCCGAAGGATCATACCGGTAGACCCCACCCCAATTGCTAAACCAAATATTTCCCTTCTTGTCTTGCAATTGAGGCCACCCCCAATTATGTGCTTTTGGCTTTGGCCCATCTTGAAACAATTCTTCTAATGTAAGCTTGGTTACAGATTTACCATCATACCTGTACACACCCTCGTTAGTTCGTCCTCCAAACCAAATGTTACCTGCATTATCTTCTAAAATACGTTCCACCTTATCGTTGCTGCTCAAAAAGCCATTTGGGGCCTCATCAATTATAAAGTGAGTAAAGCCTGCCTTTACGGTAGGCTGGGATTTGCCGTCATAGACATAAACACCATCGATTGTTGCGAACCATAATTTCCCTGCTTTGTCTTGCATGATATCATGCACAATTTGCGTTTGATAAAACTTATTTTTGTTCAGAGGCAGGTTTTTGGGTAAAGGAATCTGGATTTTAGTAAATGTTTTACCCTTGCTGTCCGGCAGGCTGGCATCGTAAAGACAAACTCCATCATTAGTGCCAATCCAGATTTTACCATCTTTATCTTCCAGGATGTCGTTGATAGAATTACTGTTTAATCCATCGGCCACCAAAAATTGTCGAAACGCTTTTCCGTCATATTTATAAAGACCATTTTCTGTGGTTCCGAACCAAAGGTTACCGGCTTTATCCTGCAGGCTACACTGAACATTGCCATACGTGGGGTTGCCGATCGTTTTTATAAGTTTTGGATGTTCCTTTTCTTTTGGCAAATCTTTTTTAATTGGCCCGTTGCAGGCAGTGCCAAAAATTAATATTGTGAGAAAAGTAAAAACGGGTGTGTATTTCATAATTTTTTTAATTAGCAACCGCCTTTTCCAGGTACAGGTTTATAAATTATTTTACCATCCCGTTCTACATAGTTGATCGATATTATTGGATGTGAATACTTGGGTGCATGTAATACGCTATTGCTTCTTATGATTATTTTGTCGGCCACTTTCAGGCTATGCAATTGCTGCAATTCATCAGGCTTTACCGGCCCATAACCCAGGATGTAATCGTCGCCATTAATGCTGACCATCACTCCGAAACCTAATCGTGAACCTGGAGGAAGAGAAAGAGCCGTTACAACCGCCTCCATATTGGTAAAAGCGCTGATATGCTTACTTATTTTAGCTTCAGCGGCATACACTTTTTTACCTGCGGGAGACGCTTCCCATTTTTTGAACTCTATACCTTCAGGGGTAGCCTCCCATTTTTTCAATCCGGCTTCCCTTTCAGCAGCAGAGAGTGGCTTTGGGGTTGATTTTTTAGCAATTTCATTTCTAAATTTGCTATTAGCAAATACTAGTCCGCTTACCACCACCAGCAGTAAGATCAGCGCATAAATAACCTTTTTCATATTTTTTGTAGTATTAATTAACATGTATCTATCTCCTGATTAATCCAATCCGTTTAAATCATTTCTTTTATTTTTCGTATCCTTTTAAAGCTGGTTCAACAAAAATACTTGTATATGGCCGGGGGCTTTCCGATAACACACATGACAAATTCTAATCTTCCGGCACAGACCAAAGCCACCTTCCTCCAATTCACCAGAAAGCCCTTCCCAAATGTCCTTCCATGTTTGTCCGCCATCTGTAGATCTATAAACAATGTTTGCAGTTCCTGTCTTATCTCTTTTTTGATTTTGCAAACTATCCAAAAGCTGATATGCCTGTGGAAATTCTGATGCCTGCTTACAGGAAAGGACTTGAAAAAGGAATCCCGAAATAACCGGGATGTACGACAGAAAACGAAGGTTATCGATGATCTTCATGACTTTATTTATTTTGATGAAACAATGAAGTGAAGGTATCAATGAGCAACTAACCCGGAGCTTTTTAATAGTAAAGAGTTGTATTTGATATGTAAAACTTATGTAAAACCCGTGAATCGTGGCGTTCTAAATTTTTTTTCGTTGTGATATTGCTCACCCCGATATAAAATTTTGCCGCTTTCCTCAAAAAATGGCTATCTATCTATTGAAAGTTAACAACCTGCTGTTCATAGATGCCGTTCGGCATTTATGGCTTCATCTGTTTGACTATCCTGCATCCAGTTTTCGCCCAATCCTGTACAGAACAGCAGCATACAGGTAGTAATGAAACAGGCGCAAAAAGGGAAGTACCGGTATGAACTTTTTAATAGTATAGGACAGCAGATCATAAAAGGCGAATGGCTTCATGAGGGAGGGAGTAAGGTATTCAGTATCCTGCCTCCTGATAAACTGCCACAGGGTATTTATAAATTATCCATTGCCGGTACTTCCTTTAAAAGAACGGTGTTAAGTGTTGTTGTGAGGGAGTAATATTATCCATCATTTTTTTAGTATCCTGATCTCAACTCTCCTGTTCTGTTCTCTTTCAATTTCTGTTTTTTCAGGATAAGGATATAACGGTACGGAGTGTCCGAATCCTTTATACTGCAGCCTTGCAGAGGCGATACCGTTTTTAGATAGATAGGTACAGATCTCTCTTGCCCTGTTTACTGAGAGATTCATCGTCCTTGTACCAAGGTCCATACCATCGCCATCACCTTCGAGGCAGCAGATATGACCTTCTACGGCGATCTCCAGTGCCGGGTGTTTCTTCATCGCCTGTACCAGTTCCATCAGCACCGGCATCGACTCAGGAATGATGATATGTGTACCGCCGTAAAAATTCATGTTGTTAAGTACGATATTCTTACCAGCGATACTGGAGGTATCTTCGATTTCTTCAGTTAAAGTTCTGGCGGGTTTTTCATCACAGGGTTGTTTTGTACTGGCAACGGCTTTATTTCCTGCCACCTGGATTTCCACCCGCCGGTTGAGATACATTTCCAGCTCACCATGATTGTTATTTAATGGCCTGCGCTTTCCAAAGCCCCGTTCTTCAATAATATTGGCGGCAGTAAATCCTTTTTGCACTAAGTAGTTTTTTACTGATGCTGTTCTTTTCATCGACAGCGCATCGTTGTATTCATAGCTGGCCATGATATCCGTGTGACCATACAGTTTTATTTTGGTAGTATCGCTTTTATTGCTGGCAATAAAGCTGTCGAGGCTGGCGAGTGCATCTTGTGTGAGGTTCCATTTATCGAGATCAAAATGTACAGTGAAAAAGTTATTGCTTTGTGCAGCAGCAAGCGTAGTGATGCAAAGCAGGAGAAACTGGAGAGAGAGTTTTTTCATAATCAAATGTTTTGTATAATAAACTCTGCCGCAGAAAGAAATGGTTGGGTTAAGATAGAAAATATCCTGGAGCCGGATTGTTATGAATTGTTTAAAGTATTTTAGAGGATGCAATGCAAATATCATGAACCCTGCATCTTTCAGAATACTCTTTACGGCGATCTTTGTTGTGATAACAGTTTTAGTATTAGATAATAATTGTTTTATTAAAGAGCCTGAAATTGTTAGGGTTGTTTATACGGACGCAGAACGCTGAGGTGGGGCTGTGCATGGCGGCGGCAGTCATTATACATACTTTTTATTCGACGATAAAGGGAATAAATACAAAGTGCCTCAGTATGTTTTTAATTCTCTTGTTCAGGGTGATTCTTTCAGCGTTACAAGATCTTTGCTTTTTAACAAAACAATTCATTTGCAGGTGAACCCCAATGGCGGATATATAAATGAAAATACTGGTGTGCTCAATTCGGACTGGTTTAGCAAAATCATTTGTGTAATTCCGATGTTACAGGCTGTAGTGGGTATTTTTTTCAAAAAATTATTAAAGACCGGAGAGCAGCAATATACCGCTTTATATATGGCGGGTTTATTAACTGTTGTGATTACCTGTTTCTATTTTATTTTCTCCACCTGATATCACCTTCCCAGCCACTCCTTAAAACCATTTACTCTTTCCCGGCTCACGACTGTTTCCGCAGTAGTACCGGGTGATATCTCCAGCTTCAATCTGCCGCCAAGCCAGGTATGCACTTTTTTTACCGCTTCAATATTCACGAGCAGGTGGCGGTTGATGCGGTAGAAGGAAGATGGTTGCAGTTGTTCTTCCAGTTGGCCAAGGTTATTTTCCAACAAGTATTTACTGCCGTTGAAGTCAACTGCATAGCAAAGTTTTCCATCCGCAAAACAATAAGCAGTATTACCTGTTTTAAGATAACTCAGTTGTTGTCCACGTTTTATCAGTAAGCGCTCCTTGTATTTCACTATGTTCATTTCCTGCATCAGCTTCATCATTTTCTCCGAAAAATCCGGTGTATGCTTTTGATGCAGGTCGTAGTATTTGCTAAGCGCCTTTTCCAGTTCTTTTTCGTCTATGGGCTTCAGTAAATAGTCAATACTGTTTACTTTAAATGCTTTTAAAGTATACTGGTCAAAGGCGGTGGTGAAGATAACTGGAGTTTTTACCTGCACCTGTTCAAAAATGTCAAAACTTAAACCATCGGCTAACTGTATATCCATAAAAATAAGGTCCAGGTTGGGGGAGGAGAGGAGGTATTGCACGGCGGTTTCAATACTGTCTGCCTGGTGCAATATGCAGATCTCATTATCCAGTTGCTGCAATAGTTTGCTTAAACGGTTGGCTGCGGGTATCTCATCTTCTACAATTAATACATTCATCAGTATTCTATTAAAGGAATGGACACGGTAAAGTTGCTTCCGGTCTCCGTTACTTTTACTTCTTTTTGGCTGAGCAGTTTATAACGGTTGCGGATATTGTCAAGACCAATACCAGTTGATTCTGATACCTGGTGCTTCATCTGCAGGTTATTGTCCATCACCAGGCTGCCGTTCTCTGTAAATATATTGATCTTCAAAGGCCTGCTGGAGGAAACAATATTGTGCTTGATAGCGTTTTCCATTAATATCTGTAAACTAAGCGGTACGATCTTCTTGTCTAATTTTTCACAAGGGATGTCGATATTAACTTCAATGTTGTTGCCAAACCTGGTCTTTAATAAAAAGTAGTATGCTTCCAGCACTTCCATTTCTTTACTTAATAAAATACTTTTTTCCTCTTTCACTTCAAGGATATGCCGGTACACTTTTGATAGTTGTTGTACAAAGTCAACTGCATGTTTGGGATTTTCAGGAATAAGTGAACTGAGTGTGTTCAGGTTATTGAACAGGAAATGAGGATTTACCTGTGTACGCAGTGCATTCAGTTGTGCAGATAAACTTTCTCTTTTTAAATTTTCGGATTCTTCAATAAAATGCCTCAACTGGTGATTGAAGAATATACTTTCATATACAGCGATGATCATGATCGTACAAAATACAGCAGCGGAGTTGGAATGGATAAGCTTGTCGGTGACAGTAGCGTTGAGCGTTTCATCCATAAAGGTTTTCTCAAACACCTGCCCTAAAACAACATTGGAAGTAACGGTAAAAAGCAGCATCCATACCGACTGGTAAAATATTCGCTTTCGTACATCATCAAATAAAGGAAATTTTTTCCTGCTGTAGATCATGATGTACCGGTTGCCAACCCATAATATAGTGGTGATGAGCAGCGTGGCAAAGTATTTATCCAGGGTAAGAAAGGGAGGCCTGCTAAAACGGCAATTGAAAAAAACAATGGGAATGATAAATGCCATCAACGGGATACCGGTTACCATCAGTAGCCCGTCGTTAAAGCCGATCCTGCAATTGTGTTTCTTCATTGGTGATAAAGTTACTATAAATATCTTTTCTTAAAAATCATTCCGAAAATTTGATAAAGCTGCATGGCTAAAAGGTTGGCAACCCTCCATGAATAGAATCTATAAACGAATAGGATAATGTTTTCCCTGTTTATTCACCGTTCTCTTCTTTCTATGTTTTCTTAATAACCTGCACCATTAAAACGTTATCTGGTAATTTATATTGGGAAACAAGCCCATTTGGTTGATCCTGCTTTCCATTCCTGTTTTGGGGTTTAAAGTCCGGATATAAATATTTTCCCTGTTGGTAAGATTCTGCAGGTCGATATACCATTTTTGTGTTACTTTTTTGAGGTTCCTTACATACGAGAACTTCAAATCAAACCGCAGGTAGGTTTCATTTTGAAGGCTGTAGGCTTCGTCTTCTTTATACACAATATATCCCTCGTTTTTGGAAGCTGCCACGTCAAATGGTTTATACCGCTGGCCGCCCGTAACCGTTAATTTGGTGTCGATGCCAAAAGTTGTTTTTGCATTTAATCTCCATTCTTTACCACCCAGCACATTCACAACATAGTTGCTGTTGAAAGCGGTGTTGCGCCAAACATTATCGCTTCCCTTGTATTTCGATTCAAACAGGGAAACAGTGAGCAGGTAGTAGAATCCTTTGTGTAAAAATCTTTCGGCTGTTATTTCAACTCCATAGTTATAACCCTTGCCGTTATTAACCAGGTCAGTTTTATCCGGAAAACCAAAATCACTTCCTGCATTCAGCATACTGAAAGAAGAAACTGTTTTTTCAACAGCAGCATTGTAAATGTACTGGCCGTAGAATTCTGTTTTTAAACGGAAATACCTCGACACATTAATATCATATCCCAATGCACTGTGTATACTCTTTACAAAATCGAGTTCTTTGTTGGTGAGCAACCTGTTGCCATTGTTGTCCCGGCTTTGAAAAAAGTATACTTCAAGCGGCTGGGTTTGGCTATGAAGCCCGGCACCAAATGAAAGTGACTGATTGGTTTTTAACTGGTACCTGATATTCCACCTGGGTTCAATACTGATACTATTGTTCACTGTAAAATCCTGGACATACACACCCAGGTTAGTAGATAATTTATCGCTGAACCGGTGGCCGATACTGGCAAATCCTTTTAACAATACAGCTGTTTCATTTACATCTAATAAATTGCTTAAAACAGAGTCGCCATTTTTAATATAATCCTGGTACAACTTTACCTTGTTTACATCTGCCACCACACCGGCAGTAAACTGGTTTTTGCTGTTGATCTTTTTATTGAACGTATGACTGAGGGAGTATTTTACGATATCATTCTTTCGATAGAATGCGGGTTTATTTGCCTTATTCTCTTCTACGATGGCTTCATCATATTTAGACGAAAAGCCCGATACTGCAAAAGTTGTTTTGGCTGATGTGTTGGTATTATAAAAGTACAAATGATTCATGCCCACCACTCCTGTGAGCGATTTGAAATTCCTGTCTCTTTGTGTTCCGTCGTTGGAAGAATACAGGTTGTCTTTGCCCTGGCTCTCCGGTAGAAAATGAATATGACTTTCTCCACCCAGGCCAAAAATACTGAAAGTACCTGCTTTTTTTGTTGGCAGGTTTATTTTAAAAGTAAGATCCTGGTAGTAAGGCGTGGCAGAGCCTGTGCCAAAATTTAGCCCCAGGTTTTGCAACGCCGCCACCATGGAATAACGGTAGTCAATAAGGTAGGACGATTTGGAAGACTTACTTACGGGACCTTCGGCTGCAAATTCAAAACCGTTGAAGCCCATCTGGCCGGTGAACTCAGTTTTATCGGCATTTCCATTTCTCAAACGAAGGTCAAATACACCTGCAATGGCATTGCCATATTGGGAAGGAAAAGCGCTGGTCAAAAAATCGGAATTTTTAAGGGTGTTGATATTCAGAATACTTACAGGGCCGCCCGTAGCACCGAGTGTACTGAAGTGATTGGGATTTGGAATATCAATTCCGTCCATTCTCCACAATACACCCGCAGGTGAGTTACCCCTGATGATAATATCATTTCTTCCATCGTTGGTGCCACTTACACCTGCAAAGTTTTGTGCCATTCGGCTTGGGTCGCTTCGTGTGCCTGCGTATTTGAATGCTTCATCCACACTGAGCTGCCTGGCACTTACAACAGCTGCTTCATTCAAAGCTTTTGTTTTTGATCTGCCGCTTTTCATCACCAGTTCATCCATCTTCTGCACTTTTTCTTTCAGTTTTATTTCAATCATCACTTCTTTTGAAGAGGTAACTTCTATATTGGCAACAAATGCTTCTTCATAGCCACTGATACTTGCTTTTAAATTTTGCCTTCCGATAGGTACCTGTTGTAATACAAATGTGCCCCTGTTATCGCTGATACTGTTGATATTATTATTTTCAATGGCGATGGTTACACCTTCGAGGCTGTTTCCGCTTTGCTCATCAATAACAATTCCTTTTATAGTTTGTGTAAAGGAATTGTTTTGGGCAGCTGCAGTGAATGTACTAATTAAAAGTGCTGTGAATACAGTTAGTTTTTTCATGGTGCTGATACTTATTTGTTTGCGGTATTATAGATGGTTACTGCTTCGGCGAGGGCAGCAATATCACCATTAATGGTTTTTGCTTTTTCCACTGCAGCTGTACAGGTTGAAAGCTGATCTGCAATAAATGCATCCACCGTTTTTTTATTGATCAGTGTCAGCTGGTTGTTGGTATAAGAAAAATGATCCCCGATCTTTCCCTCTGTTCCCGGAATAATGATCGCTTCAGATCCATTGTAGATCGTTTTGCCTGCAGCATTACTTGCTTTTTGAAGGAAGTTCATTTTGCCGGTACAGATCACTTTAAAAAGGTCTCCTTTTAGTGAAATGTAGTTGGTGGCATCAATAAGCACGGCATTTATTTCAGTGCTGTTGTAAAGTTTTTTATCGCCGCCTTCGCTGCTGATAAACATTATTGCCGCCCCTTTTTTTATATTGTCCTGTACAAACCCTGTGATAATGCTGCCATCAGCAAGGGTGACAGAACCTTTGGTAAAGCCTTCTGGTGTTTGTGCCTGAAGTTGCGTAAAAGCCAGGAATATGGCTGCATAAAGGATGATCTTTTTCATTGCAATACTTTTTTGGTGTTTGATAATCTGATTACAATGCAAGATTGCTGCAATCAGCGGAGTGGTAAAAGGAGAAAAGAGTGAATTGAAGAAAATAAAGAGTGAATGGGGTAAAGCGCCGGTATGGTGTTTGTAAGTTTGAACCAAAAGCAGGGCATAACATATTTATAAGTAATTTTCAACTATGAAAGAGATCAGGAAACTTTACTGGTTTAGGCGACAAATGCTGGTTTTATTGTGTTGCACACTGGCTGTTGTAGATGTTTTTCCGCAACCAGTTGCAAAAACATTTGTACCCTCCTATAAGGCAGTCTTTAACAAGCCCCCAACCAATATACCTACGTCAAGACCACCGGATGCACCAGTATCTGGAAATGGTGACCTGGGAATAGTGCTTGGAGGCACCCCTGATAAGCTTTGTGTTTACATGGGCAAAAACGATTTCTGGAAATCCAAATCCAGTTACCCCGAAGGTGGCCTGTGCCTGCCGGGTGGTGTAAATATGTTTATTCCGGAGCTGGAAGGCGCTTCTTACTATGCAGAGCAGGTACTGGCCAATGGTACCATCAATGCCACCTTTAGGAAAGAGGGGCTGACTGTTTATTTGAAACTAACGGTTCCGGCTACCACCAACATTGTAATTGCTGAAATGTCGGTATCCGGTAAGCCTGTAACAGTTAACCTTCATGCCTGGGCAAAGCAGGGATTTGAGTCAACGGTTGATTCGGGAAGGATAGGAGGGATTGAATATGCACAGCGGCATTTTGATCTGCCGGTACTGGACTGGCCCTCGCATGTTGCCATTGCAATAAATACGATAGGAGCAAAGGGCAATAGTTTTATTCTAAAGCCATCTGCTAAAGTAATTGTTGCTGCAGGTATCTGTACCAATCATGAAAACGGGAATTATCTTAATACAGCCATCGCAAGGGTGAAAAATATCAGTACTACTACCGTTAAAGCCTATGCACAAAAAAATACGGCTTGGTGGAAACAATTTTGGAATAAGTCATACATTAATATTGGAGACAGCTTGCTGGAAAAGTATTATTATGGTTCCCAATACCTGCTGGCCTGTTGCAGCCGGAATAAAGTATTTCCTCCGGGTATTTGCGGTAATACCATTACCGACGATGCCACCAACACCTGGGAAGGCGACTATCATTTAAATTATAATTACCAGGCTACCTGGTGGGGCAGTTATTCCAGTAACCGCATTGAACTAACGGAAGGATATGACAGGCCCATCCTTGATTATATGCCGAAGGCCAAACGGCATGCAAAGGAAGAGCTGAATATAAATGGAGTCTATTATCCAACAGGTATTGGGCCAAAAGGATTTACAGCTACGGTTTTCCCTGTAACTGAAGAAAAAATGGCAGCAAGGTATGGCACAAAACAATCGGGGCTGGTAGGAAAAACCATGTTCAGGGGACAGCAAAGCAATGCGCTCTTTCTTACAGCTAACATGTTGCTGCGGTTTTATACAACCTATGATAGAAGTTATGCTCAAAAAATTTATCCATTTCTGCAGGAAGTGGATAATTTTTGGCAGGATTACCTGCAGTTTGAAAATGGGTATTATAATAGTTATAATGATAATTTTTGGGAAACGGGTCCTGGAAATCCTAAGTGGAAAGAAGACATGAAAAGCGGAGACAGCAATAATACCGCTACATTGGGTCTGCTTAAAATGTTTTATAAAGGACTGCTGGATGTAAGCAATTTTTTAGGAGTGGATAAAAATAAGGCAGCAAAATGGAATCATATAAAAGACAACTTGTACCCTTTGGCGTTATTGAAGTATGGCAATGTTACCAGGTTGATCGCCACCGAAAGAGGTACTGGTCCTGGTAGTATAAAACGCACCAATCCCGGCTTTGGAAGACTGATGGGATACACCTGGGTGTTCCCTGCCGGTATTGCCGGTGTAAAAACAGATTCCTCTTTTGCAACCATACTGCGTAAAGAAGTCGGCAGGTGGGATACGGAACCGGGCGGAGATGCCGGCTGGCGCAACACAGGCAATGGCTTTGAAGGAAATTTTACCGTTGCAGTGAGGGTGGGATATGATCCGGTAACCATACTGGAAAAATTAAAGAAGAGGATCATACAGGGTACACTACCTAATTTGTGGGTGCCGCAGGCTGGAGGGTTTACAGAAACACTCAGTGGTGTGCCCTCTTGCATCAATGAAATGCTGTTGCAGGGATATGAAGGAATGATAAGGGTGTTTCCTGCATGGCCCGGCGCTGTTGCCAGCTTTGATAAATTGCGAACGCATGGAGCTTTTGTTGTGTCATCACAAAAAAAGAACGATGTTGTACAATATGTAAAAATTGTGAGTGAAAAAGGAAGGGACTGTATGGTAGAAAATCCCTGGCCAGGTAAAGCCGTTAACGTCAGCTACAACGGAAAGAAGATTAATACCGTTACATCAGGCTCCACCTTTAGTTTTAAAACCAAACCGGGAGGAGTGTACATGATCACGGTTAAAAAAGTCGGCTAGTGATAGTTGGAATAGTTGACAATGTTCTATTTGATAATTTAAAATGATTTATATATCTACTAATAATCTGTCAAAAAAAACGCAGTAAACATAATGAATAAAATTTTGCTGATCGTACTGTTGGTGCTTAACTCAATTGTTTTACTCGGGCAGTTGTGGCCGGCTGGTGCGCCGCCATTTGCAAGACTGGTAAATATTGTTTTTCTTTCGATGAGTTTGTTGTATTTTATTGCAACGATTGTAAAAAGAAAATCATCCCGTTGAAGGCATTTTTTTAAAGCGTCAACTGTACGAATAATAACCTCCTTCTCCATTTATGATATTGCTAATGAAAAACTAGACTTATCACTTCTTAGATATCTCTAGATTCAATAAAATAATTTTCTTCAGCATTTTCATTAACAACATTCCCACGCCTGGATATTATTTATCCTGCTTCAACAATAAAAAATCTTTGTTCAGTCATATTCAGTTTCCGGGTAATAACAGGTAAACTACTTTCATCGTGAAATTATTTATTTGAAAGAAGAAGTGTTTTAGAGTATCGCCCAATACTTTTAAGTGATTCATCTTACAAAAATTGCAGTTCAGTTTATTCGATGCGATACTAACAGCATTGAGAACAAATAGAAAATTTCATGCAAATATTTTTAGTGGGTGATTTGAGTCACGGACCTGAGATATCAACGGCATCTTGTATGATATATCTCATATGAGTGTTGGTTATACATAATTAAAGTCATGCTATTTGCAGGATAACTGGCTGACCTTGCATAATATCTCCACTTCTTTGAGCTAACCAGGCGTACAGCCAGCCTGTGAAAACTATATTTTAATAACTAAACTATTGTTTTATGAAAAAGTTCATCATTTTACTTTTAACGATTTGCGTTTTACAAGCTCAAGGACAAACAACAGCCGACTGGTATAATTTTCCAGGAGGGGTTTCAATTGCAACGGATGTATCTAATAATGTATATACAGCAGATTGGGATTACAATGCTGCAGGTGATATTACACTCACGAAAAGAAGTGCTGCTGGCGTGGTTTTATGGACTGCAAAGTATGACAACTTAGATAACACCCGGCATGAATTGGCCACCTGGGTGGCTGTTGATAATGTCGGTAATATTGTAGTAAGCGGAACAATACGTTCGGGTTTTTCGAACCCGGTGAATGCTGCCAGTGTGCTGATGAAGTTTAACGCTGCAGGAACCTTGTTATGGCGGGTGGTGTATGAAAATTCCTTTGACGGATCATCTACAAGAAAATGTATTGTTGATGCAAGCGATAATATTTATGTGCTGGGTATCGGAACCGGACCTAATGGACAAGTTACCAAAGTGAAAAAATTTAATTCCTCTGGTGCAGTTGTGTGGAACTACTTCGACACGGGCATCGGTGCACCCATCACTTTTAAATTAACCCCGGATAACAATATACTCATCGTACATCGAAGCATCACAGGTATCCTCAATGGTTATTCGAAAATAGATTTGAATGGAAACAATATCTGGAGGGTGTCTGGCATACAGAGTAATTCTGTTGGCGATGCAGCAGGTGACGCAACCGGAAACAGCTACATGATCAATAGCATTACCGGTGGAAGTTCCCTTACAAAATTATCTCCGGCTGGGGCCGTTATCTGGACACAGTCTAATACAATCAATGGAAGTAAAGTAGAGGTGGGAACAGACAATAATCCAGTGGTGGGTGGTACACCTCTTGCAGGATTTGGTATTGCCTTTATAAAATATACCAGTATTGGAACGCTGTTATGGCAAAACCTTGATGCTGATGGCCCTTCACTGGCGTTTCTTGCCATCACTCCAATGAGACTGGATGCATCCAATGCTGCTTATATTGGTGGAAGTACCATGTCTGCAATGGGCATTTGTAAAGTGAATAGTGATGGTACTTCGGCATGGGTTGCAACAACACCCAGTGGATACCCGGTTTGGTTTACTTTCGGAACAGATGGAAATGTGTATGTAACCGGTGGAACAACAGCCCGGTTCGGACAATCTGCAACGGTATCCTGCGGAGTACCTGCCGGTTTGAGCACAACAAATATTACTACAATAGGAGCAACCTTTAACTGGAGTAGTGTGGCTGGCGCAACCAGCTATAATATCCGCTATCGCCGTGCAGGAGCCCCTAACTGGATAACGCAATCTGTAAATGCTCCTGCCACCTCCGTTGCCATTGCTGCATTGGTATCCTTTTCAACTTATGAATGGCAGATACAAGCCGTTTGTCAAACAGCCTCCGCGTTTAGTGCGTCTGTAACTTTTGTAGCATCCTGCACAGGGCCATCTGCAGTTATCAACGGGTCAGGTAGTTTATGCGCTGGGGTTGCGAATGTACTTTCTGCAAACAGGGGAACGGGGCTTACCTATCAATGGCTCCTGAACAATAGTAATATTCCTGGGGCAACAAGTCCAACTTATTCCGCTACTGTAGCGGGAAGTTATTCCTGTATTGTTACCAATACATGTGGGTTCGGAGTATCCAATACACTTGTTTTAACTTCGGTTTCAGCACCATTGACACCAGGAGTTATCGGAGGTCAAAAAACTGGTTTGTGTGGCGGTGTTACAAAAGCATATTCCATCAGCCCGGTAAATGGGGCAACAAGTTATACCTGGACGGTTCCTGTGGGAGCTACTATCAGCAGCGGCCAGGGAACAACAGGCATCACAGTGATTTATCCTGCCAACTTTATCAGCGGTTCTATCAGGGTTGCAGCTTCTAACAGCTGTGGTTCAAGTTCAGCCAGTACTGCCACAGTAACAGGTGCACCTGAAACACCCGGCACCATTACAGGTTCTTCCACTGCATGTGCCAATCAAACACTTACTTACAGTATTGCACTGGTAACAGGAGCTGCATCCTATACCTGGACAGCCCCAACCGGGGCCAGCATCCTGTCGGGACAGGGAACCAATACAGTAAGAATCAGATTCAGAAGAACGCCAGGCAATGTAAGAGTGCGGTCAAACAATACTTGTGGTTCCAGTGCATACCGTTCTTTATCGGTGGCAATTTCTTGCCGTACACTAGCGGGAAAATCAGTAAATATTGCAGCAACCGACAATGTAGCTATCACTATTTATCCAAATCCATCAGCAAATTCCTTTAGGGTAAGTGTTGCTGATTATGAAATACAGTTTTTTGACCTCGTTGTTACTGATGTTTCAGGAAGGATCGTTGAAAAGTATTCAAAAATAAATGCAGGAAGTGCATTTGAATTTGGCAACCGGCTTTCCGCTGGAATTTATTTTGCCAATGTATGGATTGACCAAAAACCGGTAACATTAAAAATAGTAAAACACTAACCAAGGCAAGATAGCGGTATACGTTAGTAGTGCATATCGCTTATCAATGTCTGCATATTAAAAGTTTAAAACCCCTTGTTCTCAACAGGGGGTTTTACTTTTACATGGTTCATGCCACATTCCGGTACAATTTGGTTTTGTTGTGTTACGTAAACAGGCAGGGGCCTGTTATATGGAAGCAGGCATCTCTTTTTTTCTTAGTGCGTTTTTTTTCGCTATAAAAGTAACTGTAGTCCTGAAACCTATATGAATTTTCTGCCGCGGTGTCAATTGCTGCCATACTTTTAACAGCATGATTACTAAATAAAGTTATGACCAACATAGAGAACGGCATATACCCATGATACATAGAGTATGCTGTATAGAAAAGATATTTTAACTGATTGAAACAGGTTGTGTTTGCATGATGGTGAGTGCCTGAAGATCAAACGCAGCGCTCTAAAAATGATCCAGTACAGGATGCCGGCAACAACTAAAATAATGCCCCAGAAAAAAGCACCTATGGCCCATAAAATGATTGATCCGAAAACGCCAACAACCAGCCACATTGCAATTGATACCAGGCATCCTTCAATTCCTTCAGCTGCTTCAAGCACTTCTAAGCTATCAAGGCCTGCGCCGTCAAATTCCTTCTCTCCCGGTTTCTTCAATTTAGAAAAATAGTGACTGAAATTCCCAAGGGTGTTTTTTAGTTTCCAGCCTTTGTAAAGTCCAATGGAAATAAAAAAAAAGAGTGCCAACGCCAGGATAGTTGTTGATATCAGTGCATTTTTATACAAGCTCCTGTGATTTTCTAAGCCTGTGAGATAAACAAGTAAAAATATAGATGAAACAACTGCCAGCGTGGCAATAAAAACAGTTGATGCGTTTATAAGCTGTAGTTTTTTCAAGCTTTAGGCCAGGTTTTTTAGGAGGCAGATATTTATAATGTGCTTACTACTGTTTAATTTTTACAAAAAGCGGAAGATATTTTCAGCTGCCAGTAAAAAAGCCAGAGAGAAATGATACAAATAACATTGAAATTATTATATTCCTACGGCTTATCATATCTTAAAAACAAAACGTCTTTATCATTTCGCTGGATGTTTAGTGACCGGGAAGTACCGGAATAATAAGGCTGACCGTATCAAGCCAAATCCCGGTAGACATTGCTTGTCTTCATCTTTTATTTTATGCAGTATTTGAATCAAATTCCACTATCCACTCAATACCATATTTGTCTCTAAAACAACCGAAATACGAACCCCAGGGGCTATCACCAATAGGTCCTTCTATTTGTCCTCCTGCTGAAAGCCCCGTAAATAATTTGTCTGCCTCTTCTTTACTTTCTGTACTTATTACAATTTTACTTCTGTTCTCATTTTCGTTTGTTTTCCCCATAAATTCCGGAACATCATTTGCCATCAATGTATTGTATTTACCAATAGGCAAAGCAATATGCATGATTTTATTTTCTTCTTTTTCGGCAATTGGAAATTCAGGACCTGCTAGATCTTTGAATCTGATAATCTTTGAAAACGCTCCCCCAAATACTGATTTGTAAAAGGTAAACGCTTCCTCGGCATTTCCGTTGAAGTTAATGTGAGGATTGATGGTCGCCATAGTTTTATTTTTAATTTTTGTTTGCTGTGTCTATTTTTTAAATCGATTTATCTTTTTCATTAGTAATCTTTACTCCATCCTGTATTGCTGCTTCAAGAATATCAATATTGATATCTTTCAGCGTTTTGAATTTAATGCAATACCCGGTCACAATTGCCTTGCCTAGATTTTCTCTATAGGTTTGGGGTAAGTATGTCTTGTCTTCAATACCCATGATATAAACAGATATGCCGGTTGTGTTTGCGCTCAAACCAATTTGATAAAACTCCCTGGTTTTTCTATCGGCATATTGTATGCTGTAAGATCCATATCCTATATTAGGATTAGAAACAACTTTTCCTATATCGTCTTTGCCATCTTAGCACCATAATTTACCTGTTGACAGTACCTGAAGTGTGATGCGGTGCAGTTTCTGCATATTACTACGCCTGGGATCAGGCTGGCTGGCAATATAGTCGTTGATTTGTACCTCTACGTTCATATAAAATAAATTAAATGTTCTTAGTTTCTCTTTTTTTGGTAACCATGCCCGTAGAGCATCCCGGTCATTTTAGTTGTAACCTTAACAAGTATATTGTTATTATCGTTTCGATAAGGTTGCCAACAGATTTTCTAAATTGTTTATGGATACTTTGAATCCTTCTTTGAATCCCATTTCAATCATTTTCTCCATACGGGCAAGCGATTCATTATAAATAGTAATGCTGACTATTGTCTTTCCGTTGTGTTCGCTGAAAGTGTAATCCCAATCAGAACCTGGTAATTCAGGGTTTTCATCTTTGTCTGCAAACGCGTTAAACAATTTAAAGTTGGTTTTTGGGCTTATGGATGTGTATTGCTGTATTGCCCAACGTTCAAGTCCTTCCGGACTTACCATTGCATAAAATCTTCGGCCGCCAACTTTGAAATCCATAAATTTTGTTTTCGCTGTCCATGGTTTAGGTGCCACCCATTGGTCAAGAATCTCTGCTTTGGTAAATGCATCCCAAACGAGCGAAAGATCTGCATTAAATTCTCTAGTTATCAATACAGTTTTCGCTTCTTTATCAACAGTAAAATCAAATAGCCCCCGGGGCCCTGTGGGCAAATCGTTTGTCATTTTTTCTGTTTTTTAATTGTAGATAATACTTTGTCAAGTTGATTAAATTGTGTTTCCCAACTTTTCCTGAATTGGGCTATCCAGCTGTCCAATTCCTTCATTTTAGCTGAATTAAAATGGTAATAAATCTCTCTGCCTGCCTGCTCAGGTTTGATCAAACCGCATTCTTGAAGTACCCTGATATGTTTTGATACGGCCTGCCGGCTCATGTCAAATTTTTCTGCCATCGCATTGGGCGTTAATGCCTGGCTGGCAATCAGTGTTAACAGGGCCCTGCGTGTAGGGTCAGCAATAGCATGGAAGATATCCCGTTTCAAAACTCTAATTTTAATTATGCAACTATATGGTTGCAAATATACATGCAACTATTGAGTTGCGCAAATAATTCAACGTTTTATTTTGTGAGCGTATGGATGAGGATTTTGTAAGTATGAGAAGGTTGGCTTGAAGGGAGTTTTTACCTGGTGTTATACATTATCTAAACGCCGGAGTAAGAAATAATGGCTGGCAGATATATGCCTGAAACGTAAGCAGGGATGCATTGCCGTTCATGGTTCGATGTTGAACCCGGTTTTTTTAAAACATGACAGGATAAGATTTCGATACTTAGTGATTCCCTTTATAGTAAGTTTTTTCTGCTGTTTGCAATTGTAAAGGATAGGAGTGTGGTCAATATAAAAGAATTGTTTCTATCGCTTTAATTCGTCGATATTTTTTGCCTTTCGGCCTGTTTTGCAGCCGGGAGGATATTTAAGAACCAAAGTCGAAAG
>ENA-UOWO01000972-UOWO01000972.1-activated-sludge-metagenome-genome-assembly--contig:-NODE-972-length-39436-cov-15.435261_pt1 | contig 39436 bp, 33 predicted proteins | sample MGYA00238148_ERZ761564 | MGnify/ENA primary metagenome ERZ761564 (study PRJEB28885, sample SAMN05720194) | activated sludge metagenome | isolation source: Anaerobic digester | place: USA... | reverse complement strand
GCCAGTAGAGATCCGGCCGCTGGAAATAGTGGCCGTAGGTGTAGTGGATCACGTCGCGGTCGGTGATGGGGTGGGAGATGCCGATGCGCGGGCTGAGCTGGTGTTTGACCGTCGGTTTCTGCGGATTGAGCAGCACAGGCAGGTCGCCGACCACTTCGGCGAAGGGATTGGCGAAATCCGCAGGATAATAAACAGCGTCTCCGAGTCCATTGGGATTGAAGGCGTCATAACGGAGGCCGACGAGGGCGATGATGCCCTCGAATTCCAGTTTATCCTGGATATAGGCGCCTAAATCGTAGGCATCCTCGTCCCAGATGTCCTTGCGAAGGGTTTCGAGATTGAGCGACCAGGAGATGTTCTCCACCTTGGTGCGGTTGTTGTAGAATTCAAGACCGCCTTTGAGGAGATGGTTCTGGGTGACCTGGCTGACCAGGTCCGCCTTGAGGGAACGGGTCCAGGAGCCCTGATAGAGATAGCCGGGATCGTCGCCGCGCACCCACCACAGATTGTTCTCCCGTTCGCGATAGATGGGATGGGGGCCGGGCTGGCTGGTATCCCAGACCAGATCTTCCTTGGTGTTGCCATCGCCGTCGCGGTCCTCGACGTCGGGCGTGGCATAGTGATAATTGGAGAAAAAGTGCTGTGCGCGCACCTCATAGTAGGTTTTGGGATTGAGGGCATGGGTCCAGATCAGGTAGTTGGTATTGCTGCGTTTTTCATAGTTCCAGAGATAATCCTGCATCCCGCCGACATAGTAGGTTTGCATCTGGGTATAGGGCTTGTCGTTCAGATTGCCCGAGATCGGATCGACCTTGCCCTGCTGGTCGTTGTACTTGCCGGGATCAAGGACGTAAAGATAGTTGTAGAGGGTGGAATTGTCCACATACTGGTACTGATTGCTCTGGTATTCGGGGCCGGGGCCGTACTTGGCTGCCCAGAAATAGTACTGGTCCCAATCCATCTGGTTATATAGGGTGCCGTAGGTCAGTTTATAATTGGGAGAGATGCGCCAGGTCAGTTTGCCCTGGAGGGTGCGGTCGTAGGTGTACTGATTCGGATAGTAGCCGTGATCCTTGTCGGTCAGCTCGCCCGAGAGCGAGAAGGAGAGCGCGCCGGGGAGTACCTTTTTAACCATCGGCACGGGGCCGGAAAGAGAGGCCTCGTAGATCTTGCGATTAAAGGGGGTATTGATGCTGGGGGTGCCGAAATCGGTGGTCGAGACGCGGAAGCGGCCGTTGTAGCGGCTGGAGCCTTCTTTCATGGCGAGGTTGAGCACGCCGGACTGGACGTTGCCGTATTCGGCGCCGAATCCGCCCAGCGAGACCTCGAGTTCTTCGATGCCATAGCTGGGCACCGAGCTGGTGAATCCGCCCATGTTGCCGGCATATTCACCGGAGGCGTCGCGCACCGGGATGCCATCGATGAGCACGAGCACCTCGCTGCCGCGGCCGCCGCGGAAATGGCTGCCGACCACGCCGGCCTGGTTCTGGGCGATCTCCTGAAACGAGTCGACCGGCTGCAGCTCGATCTCCTCGTTGGAGATATAGTGTTTGGTCGCTACTTCGTCCTTCTGGATCATCGGCCGCTGCGCCACCACGGTGATGGCGTCGGTGATGTCGAGGACCTCCGAGGAGAGATTCACATTGACGCGGGTGGTCAGATCGATGGAGACCCGGACCCCTTCAACGCGCATGGTGGTGTATCCGATCATGGATGCACGCACCGTATAGCTTCCCGGCGTCACGTTGAGAATGGTGTACTGCCCGCTGACGTCTGTGACGGCACCCATGCTGGTGCCTTCCAGGAGTACATTGACACCGGGGATGGGCTGTTTCGTCTGTACGTCGATGATCTTGCCGGCGATCTTGCCGGTGACACCGGCCTGCAGGGATACGGCCCAGACAAGAGTACTGATGATTAAAAACCACTTTTTAATCATTCACCGCCTCCGTTGAGTTAAGGACCATGGTTTGATTTAGGCTGTTGGCATTTGTGCAGTCACGACGAAGTTATCAATGCGGAAGTCAGGGGCTTAATAGTTTTAATATTAGCTTTTTATGTGTTAAAGTCAAGGAAAGAATACAAGAAGTTAATTCGAAAAGATATGCTCATGCTATGCCGGAACAATGAGACTCTGACCCAAACTTTGCAGGCGGGAGATGAATGTTTCCGCATCCGGCGACTTGATCCAGCGCACTGATTCCCAGTCTGCCTTGGTGACAGAACAGAGCACCCGGGCCAGATCGGCCGGGAAGACTCCTGCAGCCTTGCTTTTGGCATCGAGCAGTGCATCATTGAGCGATAGATTCATGATGCAAACCAGTCCGTAAATATCCGCCAGATCCTTCGGAGCACTGCGGTCTAATGCGGCGGTTATTTTATTGGCGAGTATATTTTCTGCCGAATCGATTTTACCCAATTGGGGATGAAGTTTGATTTTGCCGGTATGGGCCGGCACATCATTAATCAACTCGATTTTCAAATTGATATTTTTCCAATTTAAATTGAGCCTGATAAAGCGCTCTTCTTTCAACAAAACCTCGACTTTCCATTTCGTGGGATGTAATAATCCCTGGATGATCCGGTCACCCCACAACAAAAACCGGTCTTCGTCATTAACGAAGAAATCCAGATCATCTGAGAAACGATGATCAAGATAACCACGGGAAAGCGCGGTCCCGCCCGTGAGATAGAAACCGGTTTTAATCCGGTTGATAAGACGGAGTACCTGGTCCTGGAGAGGATAGAGCTCGTTAATGAAAAAATCAATATCCACTAAATCAGCTCCGGATGGTTTTTCGGCAGCCAGGTGGTGAGAAAGTCAAATCCCCTGCGCCGGCTTTGCGAGCGCACGTGTTTGCGCCAATGAGGCCAGCCGGCAACAAGTTTGCGAAAACCCAGCCTTCGGATAATTTCAGGGTATGAGGCGTAATCCAGCAGGCGGATGGCTGCCCAATCGGCGTCCAGTCTTCCAAAGGTCTCTTTTCCATCAAGGATCATCTGGAATTGTCTCTCGGTTAGATCGCAATCCCAAAGATAGCCTGGGCGCGACGGAGGATTTGTCTCGGCTTTTTTGGTGGGCATTATTGAATTTTAGCCAGGTTACATTCCAGATCACTTGAGGCAAATGTTTTTATTAATGAATGATACGTAAAAAGCGAATGAATGGCAAGCAAAAAGAAGCACGATCAGGTTAAATTGCATCCCCAGGCTTTGGTAAATTTTATCTCGCTCCCACCGCAAACGTCAAGGTGGGAGCGAGAGCTGGTTGATCCAGGAGTCAGATGGGTGCCGGGGAAAAGTTACCTCACCTCCAGCATCACCACCGATTTGGCAGGCAGGCTGAAGAGGATCTTGTTGCCGAAAATACGCTCGCCATCGAAGGGCTGGATGTTGACAGCCTCCGGCTTGCCGAATTCGTTAAAGGCGCTGATCGCCTCGGCTGTGATGATCTTGCCCTGAACATGCTCCGGGGAAAAGCCCTGCAGATCGCAGACGATCTCCTGTGAGGTTTTGGGATCGGCGTTGGTCAGGCTGATGTGGATGGCCCCGGTTTTATCCTTGGAGGCTGAGACGGTCACCGCCGGGATGCTTTTGCCGTTAAAGCTGTAAACCGCCGGTTCGATGCGGCTGGGCAGCAGGGTGGCGTCGGCGTGGGGACGGAAGAGCTTGAACGCGTAAAAGGTCGGCGTACGCACCAGTTCGCTGCCGCGCGTCAGGGCGACCGACTGCAGGACGTTGACGGTCTGGGCGATATTGGCCATTCTGACCCGTCCGCAGTGGTTGTTAAAGATGTTGAAATTGATCGCCGCTGCCAGGGCGTCGCGCAGGCTGTTTTGCTGGTAGAGAAAGCCCCCGTTGGTCCCCGGTTCGACGTCGTACCAGTTGCCCCACTCATCCACGATCAGGGCGATCTCCTTGCGTGGATCGTAGCGGTCCATGATGCGGCTGTTCTGCTCAACGGCCTCTTCCATTTTCAGGGTCGCGCTGAGCTGCTCAAACCACTCCTCCTCGCCGAAGAGTGTGGCTGAGCCTTTTTTGGCCCAGTCGCCGCGTGCAACCGTGTAATAGTGTATGGAGATGCCCTGCAGCAGTCCGCGATTGATATGTTTCAGCAGGGTGGCGGTCCAGGTGGTGTCTCCGCCATAGGGCCCGCAGGCGATGCGCACGCAACGGGTGTCATCGTAATCGCGGCAGAAGGTGGCGTAGTGGTTGTAGAGTTTGGCATAATACTCGGCCTCCATGTTGCCGCCGCATCCCCAGACCTCATTGCCGATGCCCCAGTATTTGACCGCCCAGGGAGCTGCGCGGCCGTTGCGGGCGCGCAGCTGGGTCATCGGGCTGGTGCCGGAAGCGTTGACGTACTGCACCCAATCCTTGAGCTCGCGTGGGGTGCCTGTGCCGACGTTGGCGGCGAGGTAGGGCTCGCAATTGAGCAGCTCGCAGAGTTCGAGAAACTCGTGGGTGCCGAAGCTGTTGTCCTCGGTGACATTGCCCCAGTGATAATTGAGGATGGGCGGTCGTTTTTTGGGATCACCGATTCCGTCCTGCCAGTGGTAGATGTCGGCGAAGCAGCCGCCCGGCCAGCGCAGATTGGGGATGCCGATCTCGAGCAGGGCCGCCACTGCCTCCTGGCGGAACCCGTTGATGTTGGGGATGGCGGAGTTCTTGCCGACCCAGAGGCCGTCATAGATGCAGCGGCCGAGATGTTCGGAAAAATGGCCGTAGATGTGACGGCTGATGGTCTCGGTACCGCTTTTGGTGTCGATGAAGATTTTGGTCTGGGCGGAGAGGGGCAGAACGCCGCAGATCAGCAGCAAAGCAAACAGAAACCTTGGTGTCTTCATGCAGGACTCCTTGTTTGTTGAACGGGAAAGATCAGATGAATGTATAAAGGAGCGGTAGGAATTGCAATAACTTTTTTGCAAAATTAATCGCGCTTAAAACCGGATTAAAACCGGCGCCTCCTATGTTACGGCCCCCGGCACGTCGATTCGCGTGCTCATCAGCGATGCGTCCGACGGGGCGCCGGTTTATAACATGCGCATGATCGAGATCGAGCCCGGCGGCCACTCGCCTGAACACGCCCATTCCTATGAGCACGAAAATTATGTTTTGGAGGGAGAGGGCGAGGTGATGATCGCAGGCCAGGTTCATCCGGTCGCGGCCGGAACGGCGATCCTGGTGCCGCCGGATGTGGTCCACCAGTATCGCAATACCGGCAAACAGCTGCTGCGTTTTCTCTGCAGCGTGCCGGTGGAGCGGCTGCGGCCTACGGCGCGCTGATCTCAAAGAGGGCGATTTCGGGCGGGGCGAGAAAACGCCATGGGAGATAGACCACGCCGAGCCCAGCATGAACGTAGAGCGGCATCGCCCCGACGCGATAGAGCCCCTTGATGAAGCTGCGGCCATACCTGTATTTGAGACCTGGAGATCCCAGCAGCGGCAGCCGCAGCTGACCGCCGTGGGTGTGGCCGCTCAGCATGAGATCGACGCCCAGAGCGGCCGCTGCAGCCGCTGTCTCCGGATCGTGGCAGAGCAGCAGAGTGAAAACCGGGTCCGGCACTTCGGTCATGAGCAGGGGCAGGGCCGGCTCGTTATAGTGAAAATCTATCCATGCGGCCGGCTTGAACGGCCGGCCCGCTTTTTCCCAACCTTCTTGCAGCAGCGTATCCCCTTTTTCCGAGACCACCAGCAGGTCGTCGAAGCGGTGCAATCCGTTAAATATGCTCCACAATCCGACCGTGCCCGCCTGCAGGCGAGCGGCCGATGAATCGAAGGCGACCGCCTGCCACGTTTCCGGCTCCGCCTCGCCCTCGCGCCAGGCTTTTGCGGCCATGCGGGTCTGCCGCGCTTCGGTGCGCACCTCCACCTTGCAATGGTACCAGCTGTCTGCGGTCATCGCGACCGGAAGTTCCATCTGGCCATGGGTGAGCGCGGCATTGTGCGGCGAAAAACGAAACCCGTTCTCCGTCGGCGACCAGCGCAGCCGGTAATAGTGGTCCAACCCCTGGTCCATTTGTGAGTAAAAGGTGACCCCGGCGCCGCTTTTTTTGTCATTGGAGACCCGGAGGCGGGCGGAAAGGGTATAATCGGCCCAGGGGGAATCGGCGCCATCCGGACAATAGTGGGTATAGGAATTCTTTTTGGAGGGGCCGGACTGCAGGAAGAATTCTTCCGCCTCCTGCAGCGCGGTGAAAGGACGGACCACCGCGGAATCGCGTGCGGAAAAGTCCAGGCCGAGCAGCGCGATCTGCCGGCCGGACCAGGAGATCACGGCCTTTTGGTTGGTGAGAAGATGGATGCCCTGCCCGCGCAGCAAATGGACGAGCCGGTCGCTCACCTCCTTGTCGTCGCCAAGATCGTGATTGCCTCGGACCGCCCAGATCCCCAGCGGCGCCTGCATTTGTGCCAGGAAGCGACTGATCTGGTCGAGCTCTACGGCCAGCTGCGTATGGTTGTCGGGCTCCATCACTCTGGAAGTGCTGAACAGGTCACCGGTAATGACGATCATCTCCGGCGCGGCCACCCGGACCGCATCAAGCACTTTGCGCTGCAAACCGGGACTCATTGTCGGCAGATGGAGGTCGGATAGTTGAACGACCGAGAGGGGGGAGCCGCCGCCGGGCCAGTTTGCAGCCGTGACCCGGACGGAACGGACGACGAGACGGTTAGGCTCGATATAGCGCGCATAGCCATAGACGAGCAGGGCAGCAAACGCGATCAGGAGCGCAGCGCGGAAGAGTCGTTTCATCGGATTCCTAAAAGGCCCAGCCGAATTTCAACAGTTCGATGTCAATGATAAACTTGCCGTCGTCGTTGTTGAAAGAGGCGATATTGCCCCAGTCACTGTGAAAAATGTCGTTGCGGCCGGTGATATAGCGGCCGAAGCTGAAGCTGCAACCCCAGTAGGGGCCCTTGTAGGAAAATTTGCGGTAGCCCATACCGATGCCGATGCCGAGCTTGTCCTGGGTTGTGTGGATGTCGGTGCTGCGGAGTGGTTCAGTATGCCAGGGGCCATCTTCGCCTTCATATCCTTCCAGATGGGCGAAGCGGGCGAATCCGCTCATATAAAAACCGTTGCGGGTATTGCCGAGGAAATAGCGGTAGTGGCAGTCAAGCGTCCATTCTTGCAGATTCTTCGCATCCTCGGGATTGGCGAAATAGAAAGGAAAGGCGATTTCAGCGTTCCGGTCCACATCGAACAGGGAAAAGCTGCCGCTGAGGGTGACATCCTCGTCGATGATCAGGGCGCGAAAGAAATTGAACTCGACGCCGAACCTTTTACCTGCCAGGGGCTCGTTCCTGATCTCGCCATACATGCGCTTCTGCAGCTCATAGACCGAGTCGATTTTGGCATCCGTCGCGAGGCTGTCTGCGACCTCCTCCTGGGCGGACGCGGGTGCAGGAAACTGACTGCTGACCAGCAGGGCGAGAAGAGCAAGCGTGGATAATTTCATAACGCCTCCTTGAAGAAATCTCCACTCTCTGATACGTTGCCACTGCCGAAAAGTTCACATTGAATGATCAGTGCGCCATGCCCGTGGCCGGTCCCTTGCTCTCCCGGGTGAAAGAGAGGCCGAAAAAGATGGCGGCCAGGCAGAGATAGGCGAGAGCGAACTGATTGGGCACCTGCTGCGCCATGCCGGTGAGCTGCCATGGCAGGTACATCGAGCCATCGGGCATGGCCGAATGGATGACGCCGAACCATGAGAAGATGGCCAGATTGAGCAGATAGAGGGCCGAGATCCTGAGGCGGCGGTCGATCAGCTCGGCCAGAAAGGCCCCCCAGAGCATGGCGGTGACGATAAAGCCGTTGCCGAGGGCGGTGATGACCTGCAGTTCCGGCAGGGCCTTGCCGGGGGCGGTCATCAGTTCGTTGAATTTCTCCGCCGGAATCGGTTCCGGGGTGCCCATTTTGATTGCCAGCAGGCGCAGGACGGTCGGGAAAAAGGCAAAGGCGACGGCCGGGGCGTGACGCTTGGGCACGGCCTGGAAGGCCTGGGCGATGATATCAAAGGCGACGAAGACCAGGATCGGGGCGAGGACTGCGCGCGGGATGAGTTCGATGATGAAGGAGACGTAGCCGAGCATGCCGCCGAGTCCGACGAAGATACCGGTTAGGAGGGTGTAGCCGGCGTGTGAGCCCATGTTCTTGTAGGCGGGCTGGCCGATGTAGGGGGTCGACTGGGCGACGCCGCCGCACATACCCGCCACCAGGGTGGCCAGGGCTTCAGTGAGCAGGATGCTGCGGGTGTTGTAATCATCGCCGGCGACGCGGGCGCTCTCGGTGACATTGATGCCGCCGACCACGGTGAGGATGCCGAAGGGGATGGCCAGGGGCAGGTACTTCACCGCCGGGGCCAGACCTTTCAAAAAGTCAAGTGTCGGCAGGGGCAGGCCGAGGTGCAGGTCGAGCGGTGGCGGGCCGGCGTAGGTGCCGCCGGCGAGACCGAGCGGCCCGAGGATATAATAGACGGCCGTGCCGATCAGGACCGAGGCGAGGACGCCCGGGAATTTGCCCGGCAGAGGGATGCCGGCGACCAGGGTGTAGAAGATGAGGCCGAGGGCGATCAGGCCGACCACCGGCATGCCGAAGATGTCGATCAGGGGGGTTACGCCGATCAGGCCGAGGCCGATGCCGGCCAGGGAGCCGAGCAGGCCGGCCTGGGGGACGATCTTTTGCACCCATCTGCCCAGAAATGAAAAGATCAGTTTGACTACGCCCATGAAGATCATCGTCGCCATGCCGATGTACCAGGTCATCATGGCAGCGTCGCGTTCGGAAAGACCTTCGTTCTTCAGGCCGATGAAGGCCGGGCCGAGCACCACCAGGGCGATGCCGATGGTCGAGGGGGTGTCGAGGCCGAGGGGCATGGCGGTGACATCGCTTTTGCCGCTCTTTTTGGCGAGGCGAAAGGCCATCCAGGTGTAGACCAGGTCGCCGAAGAGGACGCCGAAGGCCGTGCCCGGCAGCATGCGGGTGTAGACGATGTCCGCGGGATATTTAAAGGCGAAGATAAGGATGCCGGCGAGGAACGAAAGCACGGTCAGGTTGTCGAACATCAGGCCGAAAAAACCATTGATGTCGCCGGTGACGAACCAGCGGTATCTGGACGTTTCACTCTTGTTCATGGATCCTGCTTCTCCTTAATTGGTCAGAATGCCGGCGATGGCCGCGGTCATCCAGGTGGCGATGGTGCCTCCCAGCACCGACTTGAGCCCGAGCCGGGCGATATCGCTGCGGCGGTTCTCCATCAGGGGACTCAGGCCGCCGATCTGGATGGCGACCGAGGCGAAATTGGCAAAGCCGCAGAGGGCATAGGTGGCGATGACGATCGATTTGGTCGAGAGTTGGCCGGCGGCGACGACATCGGACATCTTGAGATAGGCGACGAATTCGTTGACCGCCAGTTTGATCCCCATCAGACTGCCGACATCGAGGGCCTCTTTCCAGGGGACGCCGATGATCCAGGCGATGAACTGGAAGACGAGGCCGAAGAGCAGCTCGAGGTTGAGGGGCTTGTTAAAGTGCATCATAAGAAAACTGTTGAGTCCGGTGGAGCTGCCGATGAAGCCGAGCAGGGCGTTGATGAGGGCGATCAGGGCGATGAAGGCGATGAGCATGCCGCCGACGTTGAGGGCGAGACGCAGGCCGTCGCCGGCGCCGCCCGCGGCCGCCTCGATGACGTTGCCGCTGCTCTTCTCCACCTTGAGCTTGACTGTGCCCATGGTCATCGGCTCGGCGGTCTCGGGGACGAGCATCTTGGCCACCACCAGGGTGGCGGGAAACGCCATGATCGAGGCTGCGAGCAAATGGCCGGCGAAAAAGAGCTGGGACTGGTCGACCGGCACCCCCTGCGCCTTGGCCATGGCGATGCCCAGCATCTGCATATAGGCCCCCAGCACGCCGCCGGAGATGTGCGCCATACCGCTGGCCATGATGGTGTAGAGCTCCGACTCGGTCAGGCTCGACAGATAGGGGCGGATCACCAGGGGCGCCTCAGTCTGGCCCATGAAGGTATTGGCCGCCACGTCGAGGGTTTCCGCCCCGCTGGTTTTCATAAAGCGCTGCATCACCCAGGCCATGCCCTTGACGATCCACTGCATGATGCCGAGGTGATAGAGGACGGCCATAAAGGCGGCGAAGAAAATGATGGTCGGCAGCACCTGGAAGGCGAAGATCACGCCGAGGCTGCCCTCGCCGCTGCCCCTGCCCAGGGGGCCGAAGACGAACTGGGCTCCGTCGGCGGCAAAGCTGAAGAGGGCGACGAAGAGGCCGCTGATCCAGGCGAAAATGTCTCGGCCGATCGCGGTCTTGATCACCAGAATGGCGAAGGCGAACTGGAGCAGAATGCCGATCAGGACCAGCTTCCAGTCGATGGCTTTCTTATTGGTGGAGAAGAGAAAAGCGAGAAAAGTGACGAAGAGCAGGCCGAGCAGGCCGTGCAAAATCGGGATCATAGCCGTGGCGCTCCTTTTTGGCGGTTAAGGGGTTGATGGGCGCCGTAATATAGAAAAGTTTTTTCAAGGATGCAAAAGTTTTCCCCGGGGGGGCGGGACAGGTGACGGTTGGTGCACGGGGCTATGGCAGTTGCGGCTGCTGACGGGGTGCCGGGGGATTTTTCTGCCCGTTTTCGGCGCCGATGTGGCGGGGCTGCCAGTTCTTGCCGTCCCATTCATCGATGACCTCCAGCCGGGCACGGTCGGCGGCACTGAATTCACGGCCAAAGATATCGCGGAAGCGGGCGAGAAAACGGTCGGGCGGATCACTGAAATCGATCGGTTCCAGACTGGTCGAGAATGTGTACCTGTACATCAGGAATTCGCCAAGGCTTCCCGTGGCGGTCTTGACCATGCCGTTATTGGCGAGATGGACGCGCACAAGCTCGCCCAGGAGATCGATAAGTGCTACGGTGTCCCGGTAAGCGCCGGGCTCCCAGAAGGGGGAGGCGGGAAAGCGGTAGAGCCGGAGGTGGCGGGCGGGAGCTATTCCCCTCAGGGTGTATTCGGGCTTGCTCTGCGGAGAGGCCCCCTGCATGTCGTCAGGATCGAAAACAGCCAGCCGCGCCCGGCCCTCCTCATTGCCGTATAACCCGGCGATGATCTCCATACGGCCATCGCGGTTGACATCATGCGTTGTGATGGCAGGAATATGACCTGAATTCCAGTAGGATCCGCGCAGGCTGCCCTTGCTGTCGATCAAAACCAGGCTGGAGGCAAAGGTATGTATGGAGCCAATGGAAAAGAGGATCATTTTGGGCTGGTCAGGTTTGATGTGGAAACTCAGGAGGGGGCTGAAGTAAAAGTGATCCGCGATTTGTTCTCCGCCCAGGCTCTCCAGCGGCCGGGAGAGTTTGATGGGCGGCCAGAGGGCGCGGCCGCGGTAATCATAGCCGAAGAGAATGCCGCACTGTTCGAGGTGCGAATTTTCGTTGAGGCCGAAGAGCACTTCGCGCCGGCCGTCGCCGTCCAGATCATCGATGAGCAGCTGCACAGCCCGGGAATTATCGCGGTCGCTGGTGGGCATGGTGAATCCCAGTTGGTGCGACCAGAGCCGCTTTCCGGCCTGGTTTTTAAAGATTATCTCATCAGAGGATACTTCGGCCAGCGCCGGCTGGGGGTCGCGCCACCACTGCAGGGCTGGCACGGTGGCAAAGAGCAGTCCCAATGCCGCGGCTGCCGCAATGCCGGTGAGGAGGATTTTATGCCGGCTACGGCGCAGGGCGGCCAGGGCGCGCTGCGGCACGGCTGGTTTATGATCTGCAATCAGATTGCGGTCCTGCAGGGCCTGCTGCAGGGTCTCCAGGGGCTGCAGCAGCAGGCGCCGGCGGGGATACCGCTGCTCGAGCGCGGCGAGCAGCGGCCAGGCCTCAGCCAGGTTGGCCGCCGGCAGGAAGAGGCGTTCTACCGGGGAGAAAAAGGCGGCGCGGATCTTGGCGCTGAGGGTGCGGCTGTCGACGGCGGTCACGGTGCCGTCGGGGCGGATGCCGCCGGTCACTGCTGCGGAGGCCGCCAGACGCACGACCTCTGCGCGGTAGTGGCGGTTGCGGCTGGTGACCCAGGCCAGCAGGGCGGCCGCCAGGCCGAGAGAGGTGCCGCTGATTTCCGCTGATTTATCCGGCAGGGAGTAATGGACGGCATAAAAGCGCTGGGCCGTGCTCCCGGGCATATGCGCCCGCGCCGCCAGCAGGCCATCCTGAAGCGTGTAATAAATGGCCTGGCGGCCGAAGCCGGCCCGGTTGTTGATCAGGGCAGAATCTTCATCGGCGTCGGATGGCCGTTCCTGCGCTTCGGCGTAGAGCGGGAGCATCCTGCCGGCGGGTTCGGCGCCGGGATCAATAATTGAGCTGTCGTCAATGAGCAGAACCTGGAGTTCGTGGGCGGAGTCCTGCCCTTCCCGGTTCCGCAGTAAGGTCAGCAGCTCCTCTCCGAACGGAAGGGGAGCCTGAGCAGCCAGTCTGCGGGCCGCTTCCAGGCGGGAGGGTTGGGTCGCAGTCTCTTCCGGAATGCTGATGCCGAGCAGCCGGGCGGCAAGGTGCTCGTCGGCGGCGTATAGGGCATTAAGAATGGCGGTCAGGCGAATCGCGTGTTCAGCCGCATCGATGGCGTCCGGATTCTCCGGGGCGGAGGACTTGAACAGATCGGCCACTTTCAGCCAGAGGCACAGCTCCGCGGGGTCGCAGCTGCAGCCGGTCAGCCCCTGCGACAGCGGCAGGAGGAAGGGGCTGAACTGCAGATAGTAAGAGCGCATGGCGGATTGATTTGAAAATCCGGCGACGGCGAGAAAAAAAGAGAAGAAACGGCTGCGTTTGCCTTCGAGGGAGGCGTCACTGTGCAGAATGTCGGCGAGCTGGAGCGCGCTGGTCTCGAGCTCGAGCAGGGATGGGGTGTGATTTGCGGGCATGTCAGTAGATATGAATTTTCAGCATCTCTTCATCCGGCTCAACCTGCAGCAGGGCGGCGCCCGCGTGGGTTTTTACCGGGAGGATGCGTTTGCTGGTGATGCCGACTATGTCCAGTTCCGCCGTGTCAGGCGCTGAGGCTTCACCTGTGCAGGTGATGATGTAGCGGGTGCCCTCCGGCTGGCATTCGATGGTCAGGTCGATTTCCGCCAGGGGATGGCCGGGCAGAACGATCCGCCGTTTTTGCTCCCGGTCTTCAGGCACAGGCATGGTCTGTGCGAGGTTGCAGATACCGCGGGGCGTGCTGAGCTCCATCTTGCTGAAGCGTCTCTCCGGTTGTTCGCCAAAGTCGAGGCAGCCATGATGGTCCGGGTATCCGGTCAGGAAACCGTCATCGAGCGTCACTTTCAGACCTTCGGCGATCTGGCCCGTGTCGGCAATGAGATAGAGGGTGAGGTGGCGGGTCCGGCGATGAAAGAGCAGCCGGCCGATCATGCCGGCTTTAGCATTGGCGAAACTGGAGACGAAATAGGAGTCGTCTGGCTGCTCCCCCTGGGCAGCCAGACGCGGAGATGTGGAAACTCCCTGCGCGCCGGTTTGCAGTGGCAGCAGCCTGATGGTTCGGGCGGCTGATGAAGCCGGGCTTGCCGGGAAGGCATGCGAGGAAGCGGACAAGGGTGAAAGCGTGGCCTGATGCAGAATGGTGAGCGCCAGATAACGCTCGCGGCAGCGGTCACAATGAAAAAGGTGTCCCCATCCTGTTTCGTCGCTTGCTGCCTCCCCCCAGACCATTTTTTCAATTTGTTGTTCAGTAAAACATACCATGCTGTCAGCCTTTTACGGACCTCATGCAATACTATTATAGGCACATCGGTCCGGTTTTCAGAAAAATTGTTCAATTTTTTTTTGCATTTTCTGCCTGAATATCCGCAGCAGATAATCAAAGATCGTGAAGATTTTTTTCGGATCGGTCATGGGCAGTCCCTCCGGCCAGTGCGCAGCGATCAGGGTGCGGTCTCCGTTCTCTGATTCCTGTTCCAGCAGGCAGCGGCTGCGCGCGAGCAGGGCGTTATAGAGGGCCAGACCTTCGGCCGGGGTGATTTTCCCGCTGCGGAGATAATTTCCAATCAGCTCCTCGCGAATTTGCGCCAGGGTTTGTTCGAAGAGCCGGCTGTAGACAGCCCACTCGGGTTCCTCTTCCGGCGGGAGAGCGGGCGCAGCTCCGGCGGCGGTCCGTCTGTAGGTGCGGATGATGCGGGTGATGTCCGCCACGGCGATCCAGACCGGCCGTCCGCTTTTTGCGGCCAGTTCGGCATAGAGGCTGGCCAGTGCCGGGCCGAGCTGCCGGTGATCAATCAGCAGTCGTCCCAGCATGGCGGCGACGGTCTGAGGATCCGGCTGGTAGTAAGCCGCGGCAGTCTCCTGCCGGGAGAGAATGTACCAGCCGCCGATCTCACGCTTCAAGGTCAGGCCGGGATTTTTTCTCACGGCCTGGATCACATTGCGCCACAATTTGGCCCCCTCAGGATCGCGCTGGCGGAAGAGGCGGATGGCATGCTGCCGGGTCAGGCGGGTGATGAGGCGGATCAGGGCACTATAGATTTCTTCTGTGGGGCGGCCGGCGGCGAAGAGCGGTGCGAAATAGGCGGTCAATTTGGGGAAGCGGCGGGGTTCGCTCTGCTGAAAGAGTTCCGCGATGCAGTCTGAGGCCAGGAGGTCGTATTCCACTTCGCGGCCGGTCTCGCGCAGATGTTTGCCGCAGCGTTCGAGCATGCGCAGATGGGCGGCACTCAGGGCCTGGGCTGCACGAATCACCTCATCGGCTTCCTGCTGGGAGGCGGCGCCGGCGCAGACGCGTTCCAGCTTGCTGATCAGCAGTACAACGCGGTCATCCTGGCTCGCCATCTGCTCCCTGAAGGTAAGAGAAACCGTCTCCCGCTAGGTCCGCTTCACTGCCCCCGGGCGGTTGCAAGAACCTTTCAATATAAGTCTTTCGGCGAAAAAACAAAATAATTTTTTCCGGCGGGGCACGGTGCACAGAAAACTATCCTCTTGACTTTTTGCCGTGAATTGTCAATATTCTTGCAGGGGATCACCGCATAACCGCCAGAGCGGGAAAGGGAGCGGAAGATGGAAACAAGACCACCGACATTGGAAGATGTGCTGCTTGGCCTGGCGCGCGAGTGGCAGATGCTGGGTTTCGCGATGATCGTGATCACGCTGGTCAGTCTGATCGTCTGTTATGTGCTGCAGAAATCGAACAAGCCGCTCTGGGCGCACCGCTTTATGAGCCTGCCGGTCTTCTTGACCATGATCCCCGGGATTTTTTACTGCGTTATCCTGGCCTACCTGCTCATCTTTGCGCGGGCCAATCTGCTGCAGCTGCCGTTTTTTACCTTTCTGCCGCCGTTATGGATGGCGATTTCGCTCTACCTCTACCGCCAGATGGTCGATTTTGCCTATGTGCCGGGCTTCACCCGGCTGAGCGGACTGGCGCTCTTCATGACAGTCGTTTTTGCGGCCGCTTTTTTCCTGGCGCGGCTGCGGATCATCGCTGTTTTCTGGCTTTCTCCCATCTGGCTCTTTCCGATCGTTATCCTTATTTACCTTGGCTGGCGGCTGGCGGTGCGAAGGATGCTCTCCAGGGAGTGAGCGGGGGCGGGTGAGCGCGGTGAAGGCGTGTTCTGCAGGCTTTTGAGGTGCCAGGTGAAACCTGGCGTATAAAATAAAAAGTGCGGCATTCCCCACGGGCATGCCGCACTTTTTCATTTTATCAGTGCTGCCGCTCTATTCGGGAAGGCGGAAGGGCAGGTATTTCGGCTCCCACATCGCGTTCATCACCATTTGCAGGAGTCTTTCATCGTCGGCGCGGACGCCGAGGCCGCTGCGCCGGGCTTCCCTGGCGACCGCAAGCGCGACCTGGGCGGAGACGTAGCGGATCTTGTCAATGCGGGGCAGCATGCGCCCGGCCTTGAGATCTTCCGCCGAGACCAGATCGCTCAGGGCCTGGGAGGCGGCCATGAACATTTCGTCGGTCACCTTGGGAGTGCCGGAAATCAGGGCTCCGAGTCCGACGCCGGGGAAGATATAGAGATTGTTGCACTGTGAAATGATTTTTTCCCCGCCCTCGACCTTGACCGGTTTGAACGGGCTGCCGGTAGCGATAAGAACGTTGGGGCCGGCCGCAGCCACGACCTGCTCGGGTGTGGCTTCGGCTTTGATGGTGGGATTGGAGATCGGCATGATCATCGCCTGGGGATCGTTGGCGGCCATCGCCTTGAGGATTTCCTCATTGAAGGCGCCGCTTTGACCGGTGACGCCGAAGAGCACCGTGGCCTTGGCGTTCTTGATGGTTTCAAGCAGGGTGATATGGCTCCGGTCCGCGACGGTCCAGTTCGCCACAAAAGAGGGATCCTTGGCGAACATCTGCTGCTCCTCGCTCATGGGCATCCCCTTGAGGAGCAGGCCATCCTTGTCGATTCCGAAAATGCGATCTTCCGCTTCCTTGCGGCTCAAGCCCTCCATTATCAGTCCTGTGCAGATCTGCCGGGCGATGCCGAGGCCCGCCTGTCCCTGGCCGAACATGACAAAGCGCTGATCGCTTAATTTCTGCTTTTTGATCTTCATGGCGGAGAGGAGCACGCCTGTGGCGACGGAACCGGTGCCCTGAATGTCGTCGTTGAAGGAGCAAACCCGTTCCTTGTAGCGCTCGAGCATACGGAAGGCGTTGCCCTTGCCGAAATCTTCCCACTGCAGCAGGGCATGGGGGAAGTGGCGGCGGACGGCGTTGACGAACTGCTCGATGATGGCATCGTAGGCATCACCGGTAAGACGCTTTTGACGCCAGCCGATATAGAGGGGATCGGCGAGAAGGCTCTCGTTATTGGTGCCGACGTCGATCTGGATCGGCAGGCAAAAGGCGGGATGGAGCCCGGAGGCGGCGACATAGAGGCTGATTTTGCCGATCGGGATGCCCATGCCGTTGCTGCCGAGATCGCCCAGTCCGAGGATGCGCTCGCCGTCGGTGACCACGATCAGGGAGATGTTGGCGAAAGGGGCGTTCCTGAAGATATCATCGATGTGATGGATGTTGTTGGCGGTGACATAGAGGCCGCGGCGGCGGCGGAAGAGATGGCTGAACTGCTGGCAGGCCTTGCCGACAGTCGGGGTGTAGACAATCGGCAGCATCTCCTCGAGATGGTCAAGAATGAGGGAGTAGCAGAGCGTCTCGTTCCGGTCGAGCAGGGAGAGCATAAAGATGTACTTCTCGAGTTCATCCGGTTTGGCGCAAAAGCTTTCGTAGGTCTTTTGTTTCTGCAGCGCGAGCGAGGAGACTGCCTCGGGAAGAAGACCGCAGAGGCCCAGGCTCTGGCGTTCATCCTCGGGGAATGCAGTTCCTTTGTTGAAGATGGGGTGTTCGGTGAGGAGTTCTCCTTTGAAAGGGACTTCTATGTACTCTTCGCCGCTGAACCGGTCGGTTCGCTTCTCATAGGTCAGCATAGCCTCTCCCTTCGATATGGATAGACTTCCGCAAAACATTAGGATGGTTCCTCTACAAGATAGCAAATCAAACTCTATCAGTCAAGCTGAACCTGCACGTGCAGGGAATAATCTCCTTGCTGGTTTGCCGATCATTGTTTAACTTGCCTCAGAGGGTTGTACTGCGCGAGGGAGAGAGGTATGGCCGCGACAAATCTGTGCCAGATGCGGATTGAAGATCTGCCATCGGTGAATGCGCTGCTGATTCGTGCCTTTTCTGCGGCGCGGCGCGAGGAGGGTTTCAGGCGTCCGGAGCTGGCGCTCTGCCGGATGGAATTCCTGCGTTTTTATCTGCAGGATGCACCCGCGAGCTGCTGGGTGGTGGAGGCGGAGGGTGGGCTCTGCGGCGCGGTCTTTGGGCACGGTTTGGGCCGGGTGGGCTGGATCGGCCCTCTGGCGGTCTCTCCTGAGAGTCAGAGGCAGGGGCTGGGCCGGTCGCTGCTGCAGCGATGCGAAGAAGCGCTGCGCGGGCTGGGCTGCAGCCTGATCGGGCTGGAGACAGATGCCGGCAGCCTGTACAACCTCGCCTTCTACAGCGGTCTTGGCTATACCCCGGGACCACTGCTGGTCGACCTGAGTCGTGCCGTTGAGCCCGGGCGGATGCGAGCGCTGGATCCGGCCATCGTCCGCTATGCGCAGGATCCCGCTCTTTTTATCGCCCGTCTGCCGGCTTTTCTCGCAGCCAACCGGATCGAGGCCGATTATTTGCATCTCGCCGGTCTGCTGCATAGGGAGCGTTTCGGGGAATCCTTTCTGGAGATGGCAGGGGAGGAGCCGCAACTCTTCGCTGCGCTGCAGCTGGTGCCGGTTTCGGTCCAGGAGAAGGAGGGAGTGGGGCGGATCATGGCGGTGGTGGGTCCCGGCGAGACCGATGCCGCCAGGCTGGAGCGTTTTCTATGTTCGATCGCCGGCATGGCGGGATGCTCTCATATCGTGCTCCGTCTTTCCACCTGGTATCCTCTTCTCATCACCGGCTTGCTGCGCCGGGGATGGAGCCTCAACCATTCCCATCTGCGTTTTTACCTTACCGCCGGAGAGACGCACGGGCAGGGGGTAATGCATCTGAACAAGTGGGATTAGTCCCGTTCAGGCAGCAATTTTCTATTGCAAATATGGTCAATTCTTCTTAATTTCGCAGGCTATGAATATGAGTATCCACAAAATCAGGGAGTAGAGATGGGAAATGCTATCGAGGTGACAGACGCCACCTTCGCCAAAGAGGTACTGGAGTCCAGCGTGCCTGTGCTGGTCGATTTTTGGGCGGTTTGGTGTGGACCCTGCAAGATGATTGCACCGGTTGTGGAAGAGGTTGCCGCGGCCAAAGCGGGAAAAATGAAGGCCGGCAAGATTGATGTGGACAAAAATCACCAGGTTGCGACCCAGTATGGCATTCGCAGCATCCCCACCCTGCTGCTTTTTAAAAACGGACAAGTGGTCGAACAGATTGTCGGGGCGGTTTCGAAGGCGGCGCTATTAAGCAAAATCGAACCCCATCTCTAAAATGCGCGTCATGGAAAATACCTTTGCACTCATTATGGCCGGAGGCGTGGGAGCCCGCTTCTGGCCAAAGAGTCGCAAGTCCCTGCCCAAACAGTATCTCTCTCTTGTCGGCAAGGAGACTCTGATTCAGGCGGTCAGCCGCAGGCTGCAGGTGATCATCCCGGTCGACAGAATTTATGTCGTCTCGACGCGGAATCAGGTACCCCTTCTCAATGCGCAGCTGCCCTGGCTCCCCTCCTCACAACTTGTCATCGAACCTTTCGGCAAGAATACAGCTCCCTGCATCGGCCTGGCGGCCCTTCAGCTGCAAAGGCGCGATCCGGAGGCTGTGATGATGGTCCTGCCTTCCGACCATCTGATCTCGGATACGGAAAAATTTGCCCAGATCCTCCAGGAAGCGGTCGAGCTGATCAAGAACAACCCCGATGCCCTGGCGACCATCGGCATCGAACCGACCTATCCGGCGACGGGGTATGGCTATATCCAGCGCGGCGCTCAGCTCGGCCCCCCTGCCAGCAAGGCTTTCCGGGTCCGTGCTTTCGCCGAAAAGCCCACCCTGGAGGTGGCTGAGCAATTTTTTTCGACCGGCGAGTTCCTCTGGAACAGCGGCATCTTTATCTGGCGGGCGGCTACCATTCTCCACCTCATCGAGGATCTTATGCCCGACCTGGCGGCCGGTCTCCGGGAGATCGGCGAGGCCATCGGCACAGCCAGGGAAGTGCAGGTCACTGAGCGGGTCTATAAACAGATCCACAGCGATTCGATCGATTACGGCATCATGGAACATGCCAGCAACGTCATGGTGCTCGAGGGCAATTTCGGCTGGAGTGATGTCGGCAGCTGGCAGGAGGTCTACAAGATCTCGACCCACGATGAAGAGGGCAATATCCTGGTCAATGACCCGATCGTCAAAGAGTGCCGGAACTGCTATATCGAAGCGAGCGGACGCGTGGTCGCTGTGATCGGCGCCGAGGATCTCATCGTCGTCGATACGCCGGATGCACTGCTGATCTGCAAGCAGGACCAATCGCAGGAAGTAAAATGGGTCGTGGAAAAGCTCAAGCACAGCAACCAGCAAAAAGTGCTCTGAACATGAGCGAGGAGGAGACCCTCCTCGCCCTGGAGACGCTGGCGAAAACCCTCGATGTTGAGGTGCGCTATGAGAAAGGCGATTTTAACGGCGGATTATGCCGGATCGACGACCGGTCTGTCCTGCTGGTGCAAAAAACCGATCCGCTCCATCGCAAGATCCATATCCTGGCGCGTGAACTGGGGGCGTTGAATCTTGATCATATCTTTGTGATTCCGGCTCTGCGAGAACTCATCGAAGAGGTGGCCGCTTTTGCCCGCCCCCGGGCGAAGGCTCCGCTGCTCAACCAGGAGAGGCGCACTCTGCCGGATCAGATATAGATCAGTATCGTTATTAACTGCCCTAACCTCCATGGAGGGATGATATGCACAGATCCGAATTGGCCAAGTATTTTAAAGACAACCTCTTCCTGGCCGGGCTGAACTCGGTGAAAAAAGAGGCGGCTATCGCCGAATTGCTCGACACCTTCGTCAGGGAAAAGTACATCCGTAACCGTGACATTGTCCTGGAGATGCTGCACCAGCGCGAAACCCTCGGGAGCACCGGCATCGGTAAAGGCGTGGCCATACCCCACGGCAGGACCACAGCAGCGGCGGACGTCCTCATCGCTTTCGGCAAGTCGGATCAGGGCATCGATTTTGATGCCATCGACGGCAAACCGGTGCACCTCTTTTTTATGGTGATTGCACCGCCCAACGAGGAGGGGAACGTCTACCTGCCCATCCTCGGCTCGCTGGTCACCATCCTCAACGAAAAGGCCAACCGCGATAAACTGATGAAAGTGGACACCTTTCAGGACTTTATTGCCATTATAACGGGAGAGTGATGATGATCAAAAAAGATCTGGAACTCCTGGTTTCCCTCCAGGACATTGACCTGATGATTGAAGAGGTCGGCGATGTGGAAAAGCTCGGCTTTTCCGTCACCGGATACACAGAGCTCAAAAAGGCGCGCGAGGAGCTTTCAACCAGCATCAGCAAACCCCTGCTGTTCCGTTACGAGCGGCTGCGCGGCAAGCTCAAACGGGCGATCGTTCCCGTGAAAAATGATATCTGCCTCGGCTGTTTTCTGCGCCAGCCCACTTCCATCGGGGTCAAGGGGCGCGAGGATGAACAGATCTTCACCTGCGAGAACTGCGGCCGCATGCTCTACTGGCTGGACTGACCCCGCTTGACCGCTGCGTTTTTAGAGCGGTTCCCGATGAAAATGAAAAAGGCCACTCTCAGAGTGGCCTTTTTTTTGCAGTTTCGCACTGGTTGAGCGCAGCGCCTGCGATCAGATGATGCCGAGCTTTTTGCCCACCTTGCCGCAGATCTCCAGCACCTTGTCCAGCTCTTCATCTGTATGGGTGGCCATATAGCTGGTGCGGATGAGGGAGTGGCCGGGCGGGACCGCCGGGCTGATGACGGGATTGGAAAAGATGCCGGCCTCGTAAAGCGCTTTCCAGAAATTGAAGGTCTTTTCATCATCGCCGATGAGAAGAGGGATGATCGGGGTCTGGCTTACGCCCGTGTTGAAGCCAAGCTGCTGGTAGCCCTCGCGCATTTTGGTGACGTTTTTCCAGAGCCGTTCCCGGCGTTCGGGCTCGCTGATGAGGATATCCAGTGCGGCGATCACCGCGGCCACCGCAGCGGGCGGCGGGCTGGCCTGGAAAATCAGGGCGCGAGAGGTGTGTTTGATAAAGTGAACGACCTCCTCCGGTCCCGCGATGAAGCCGCCGATCGACGCGAAAGATTTGCTGAAGGTGCCCATGACCAGGTCGACCTCATTCTCAAGGCCATAATGCTCAGCGGTGCCGCGGCCGTGCGCGCCGAGTACACCGAGCGAGTGGGCGTCATCGATCATGATGCGTACGCCGTGTTTCCGGGCCACTTTGACCATGTTCGGCAGGTCGACAATATCGCCGCCCATGCTGAAAACTCCGTCGCTGACGACCAGTGCGCCGTGATTTTTCTTGTTGTTGGTGAGGACGCGGTCGAGGTCGGCCATGTCGTTGTGGCGATACTTGTAGGCCTGGCCAAAGGCGAGGCGGGTGCCATCGACGATGCTGGCATGGTTTTCAGCGTCGCCGACTACCAGGTCCTTGCGGCCGACGACGGAGGAGATGGTGCCCTGATTGGTGGTGAAACCGGTCGAGAAGATCAGCACCGCCTCTTTTTTCATAAAATCAGCGAGGCGGGCCTCCAGCTCTTCATGCAGGGCGAGAGTGCCATTGAGGAAGCGCGAGCCGGTGCAGCCCGAGCCAAAGTTTTCGATCGCCGCGATGGAAGCGGCTTTAACGCGCGGATCCTGGGTGAGTCCCAGGTAATTGTTGGAGCCGATCATGATCAGGCGGTGGCCTTTGATCATGACCTCGGTATCGGCGCCGGAATCTATCGCTTTAAAATAGGGATACCAGCCCTGTTCCATGGCCTCGCGCGCGCGGGTCGAAACAGTCGCGGATTTGCACTTATCGAACAAGTCTGCCAATGGGGTGCCTCCATGAAAAGGCTGAAAGCTGAATGGCCCTGGGCCCGTTTCCGGGTCTTGAACTATATATCTGGCGTAAATGATGAATAAAAGGTGGGCTTTGGCCCGCAGTCAAGAAGATATGGAAAACGATTGCACAATCGAGTGATATATCAGGATAAAATATAGCCAATGACGGCCTCAAAGTCAAGTTTAAACTATCGTTAGTACAATACAATGCGGCGGAAGCCGGCCTGCGGTGAGAAGTGACTCCTGCCGCCGCGAGAGGGAAGAGGACGCTGCTTTTGCTTGAAATTGGCACAGGAATGATGTAATTTAGCTCTTCATGGAAAGGGTGGACAAGAGCGATGAAAATTCTGGTTACGGGAAGCAATGGCTTTATCGGCAGTACCCTGGTGGAACGGCTGCTCCGCGATGGCCACAGCGTCCGCTGTCTGGTGCGCCGCAGCAGCGATCTGACCTGGCTCGGGAATCTGCCGGTCGAGTATGTCTATGCTGATCTGAACAGTGCGCGCGATCTGGGTGGCGCTGTCGCCGATGCGGAGCGCGTCTATCATCTGGCCGGCGTCACCAAGGCGCGCGACGAGGCCGGCTACCTCAGGGGCAACTATGAAGCGACGGTGAAGCTGCTGGCGGCGTGCAAAAGCTCGGGAAGAGAGGAACAGCGCTTCATCTTTGTCTCCAGCCAGGCGGCCGCCGGCCCCAGCGCATCCGGTCGCGCCCTGACCGAAGAGGATCCGCCCCGGCCGATCTCTCTCTATGGGCGCGCCAAGCTCCACGCCGAAGCGGCAGTGCTGGAGTATGCCCGCGATCGTTTCGCGACCATCGTTCGCCCCCCTTCGGTCTATGGCCCGCGTGACCGCGACATCTATGTCTATTTCAAATCCGTCGCGCGGGGTCTTTTGCTGCTGCTCGGGGATGGGCGGATGAAGATCAGTCTTGTCCATGTTGATGACCTGGTGGAGGGGATGATCCTCGCCGGCGAGTCGGAACAGGCGCGGGGCCGGGTCTATTTTCTCAGCGCCGACGAGGCGAGCGACTGGCGCACCATCGGTTCGATCATCGCGGCGGCCCTGCAGAAAAAGCCGCTGGTGGTGCATGTGCCGGTCCTGGCTCTCAAGCCGGTCGCCTGGGTGAGCGGTCTGGGCAGCAGCATCACCGGCAAGCCCGCCCTGCTCAACGCCGACAAGGTGGCGGAGATGCTTCAGCCGGGCTGGGTCTGCAGCAACGGGCGCGCCCGCGCCGAACTGGGCTTCAGGCCGCGGATCACTCTCGAGGCGGGAATGACAGCGGCAGCCGCCTGGTATAAAAAGATGGGCTGGCTATAACGCTGCGGTGGTCAAGGCTGGGGGGTGGTCATGAGCAGCTGCTGAATATGACCGCGGATCTGGCTGGTGAGGGCGGCGCTGTCCGGACGCGAGGTGGCGCTGACGTAATAGTGCGCGGCCTGGAGGAAACGCATCATATGCTCCTGGTCGATACGGCTGCGATAGCGGTATTCGCGATTAAGAAGGTTGAGCCGTTTCATCTCCACCCCCTTTCCGCCCAGCGGTGTCATGAAGGTGAACTCCTGCCGGGGTGAGACGATCTCCTGCTCGAGCAGCCCCTGACGGACCAGGCCGTCAAGAACGGAATGGAGGTCGTCTGCGGTGAGTTTGATCTCCGTGTCCAGATCCCGGTAGATATCGGTTTCGGTCGGTTCTGCGCGGGCCCAGATCACGCAGAGGGCTGCCAGCTCCTCCCGGGTCGGCACTCTGCGGAGGCGGGGTGGGGGTGGGATCTTGTCCTTGCCGATGGCCTTTTCCAGGGCCTGAACTCCTTTTGCGGCCAGGGCCATGAGATCGATAGGCTGCTGGTAGCCCCCGGTTCCGCGGCGGTACTGCTCCTCCGCGGCCCGGTCCGGATAGGCCCCGGGCTGACCCGACAGCCTTTCAAGGGGAAAGAGGGTTGGTCTTTTTTTGCGTTCCTCGCGGTAAGGGACAAGGGGGATGGGGACAGGGTAAAACTCGGGCACAGAGTTGGCACTCAGCTGCCGGGTGCGTGCGACGCTGTCCGCCATCGCCAGGAGGCTGTCCAGATGAGCGGGCCAGATGATGGTCTCCTCCCCGGCCGCAGTCGTGAGCGGCAGTTCCGGTATCAGGATGGGGGTTTCCGCAACCGGGCCGGGAGCAGGGCGCTCTGTGACCAGGGCCTCGCCGGTCTCGGCGGATTCAGGGAGAACGGGCTCGGCGATGATGGGTTCGGGCAGTTCGATAAAGGCCACATCGGCCACCTCTTCGGAGGGCAGCGCGGTTTGCTCAAAATGCCACAGGTAAAAAAAGAGGCCCAGACCGAGATGAAACAGCAGGGAGATGAGCGTGGCCAGCCGCAGGTAATTTGAATTCATAGACCATAAACCATAACGGGAACTCGATTGACTGCTTGATAAGGGAGAGCGCGCCGGCGGCCGCTGATCTGGCAGTGAATTGTCTTGTTGATACGCCAGCGCGGGGCTAAAGTTCCTCGGCGTCGGCCGGCGCTATAATGTACAGTACAGAAGTTTCTAATCAAACAATTTTAGCGGGGTCGTATGGAATCTTTTCTTCTGGTGATGACCACCTGCTCTACTCTCGGGGAGGCCGAAGAGTTGGCTGAAAAACTGCTCAAGGTGCGGCTGATCGCCTGTGCGAACATCATCCCCGGGGTCCATTCTCTCTTCCACTGGCGAGGCAAGATCGAGCACGCCGGGGAGGTGGTGCTGCAGGTAAAGTGCCGCAAGCGTTATTTCAAGGATCTGGTCGAATGGATTCAGACCCATCACACCTATGAGGTTCCGGAAATCCTCGCCCTCCCCGTCGTGGACGGCTCCAGGGAGTATCTGGATTGGATGATGGAGGAGACGCGTTTCACGGAATTCGACAATTAGGATGAACTCATGAAACGGACCAAACACGCCCTGGCGACGCGCGTCGCCAATCTGGAACCCTCGGGCATCCGCAAGGTGTTCGAGATCGCCAATGCCCATCCGGAATATATCAACCTGTCGATCGGCGAACCCGACTTTGACATGCCGATGTTTCTCAAGGAGCAGGGGATCAAGGCGATCCTTGCCGGTCACAACCGCTACACTCCGACGCGCGGCATCCCGCAGCTGCGCCAGCTCATCGCCGATCAGCTCACCGCGGAGGGGATCCGTTTCGATGATCTCTTTGTCACCGCCGGGGCCACCGGCGGCCTCCTGCTGAGCATTCAGGCCCTGGTCGACAATGGGGATGAGGTGATCGTCCCCGATCCCTATTTCGTTGCCTACCGCAACATCGTCTATATGGCCGGCGGCACTCCCGTGGGCGTCGACACCTATCCCGATTTCCAGATCAAGGCCAGCGCGGTGGAGCCGCTCATCACCGAACGTACCCGCGCCCTCATCCTCAACAGCCCCAACAATCCGACCGGAGCGATCTATACGCGCGATGAACTGGAAAAGATCGTCGCCCTCGCCGACCGGCACGGCTTTTATATCATCTCCGACGAGGTGTACACCCCTTTCATTTACGAGGGCGATTATACCAGCCTCGGCCATCTGACCGACGACGCCATCCTCGTCAACAGTTTCTCCAAGAGCGCCGCCATGACGGGCTGGCGTCTCGGCTACGTCTCCGGTCCGGCCGTGGTGATCGACCGTATGGCCATGCTCCAGCAGTACGCCTATGCCAGCACCAACTCGGTCGCCCAATATACCGCCCTGCGAGCCTTTGAGGTCGATTACAGCGAGCAGCGCGGCAATTACCGGCGCAAGCGCGATCTCTGCTACGATATGCTCTCCCCCCGTTACGATCTGCACAAATCGCGCGGCAGTTTCTATCTTTTTCCCAAGGCTCCGGACGGCAACGCGACTGCTTTTTTTGAGCGGGCGCGGGATGCCGGCGTCCTGATCATCCCCGGCAAGGATTTTTCCCGGCGGGACACCCACTTTCGCATCTCTTTCGCCGTCGCCGACGATGTTCTGGTGCGCGGCATGGAAATATTGCAGCGCCTCGCCTGAAAAGAAACATTTTGGCGCTCCGGACAGTATAGCAGAGTGTGGAGAGCCCAATATGCAAGAATAGCGCTTTGGTCGCCGGACTGGCGGATGCTGCGGAGGAGATCTGCGCTGCTGCGGATCTGACCGCCACCGCCGCGGCGGTGATGCGCTGCCTGACGCGCCTGCTGGCCTGCTCAGCCGTTTCTTTCTCCGTCTTCGATCTGCGCACACTCGATCTGTTTCTCGATGAACACCAGGGTGCGCTGCGATCCTGCCACAAAGCTCCGCGCCTGGAACGGAGCGGGAATCTGGCTGCCAGTCTGGAAGCGGGCGCTCAACTCCTGACTCTCGCGGATGAAGGAGGAAGGGAGTATTTCGTCCTCTATGAAAACCGGACGCCGGGGCGCTGCCCGGAGTGCGAACTGCGCATTCCATTTTTCAGGGATCCTGCCACTCTTTGCGTCATCACCCTTGGCAAGAAAGAGAGCGGCATGGATTACAGCAGCGACGAGATCGACGCCCTGCGCGTTCTGATCGCTATGCTGAGCAGTTCCAGCCCCTCCCCGGCTCCCGCCGGAGGGCCTTGCGAAGGAATTCCGGACGAACTGGCCTCCTACCAGCGCCGCGGCAGCAGTGCCTGCCTGCTCGGCAGCTCGCGCCAGATTCTGGCCATCAAGGAGAAAATCGCGTGCATCGCCCCCACAGATGCCTCAGTCCTGATCACGGGTGAAAGCGGAACAGGCAAGGAGCTGGTAGCGCGCGCTGTTCATCAGCAGAGCCGCCGGTCCGGCCGCGATATGGTCGTTGTCAATTGCGCCGCCCTGCCTGAACAACTGGCTGAAAGCGAGCTCTTCGGCCATGAACGCGGAGCCTTCACCGGCGCCTTGGCCATGAAAAAGGGCAAATTCGAGTACGCTGATAACTCCAGCCTTTTTCTTGATGAGATCGGTGATCTGAACCTGGCGGTACAGGCCAAGCTGCTCCGGTTTCTGCAGGATGGCGTTTTTCAGCGGGTGGGAGGGAACCATGATCTGCACAGCCGGATCCGCCTGATCTCCGCCACCAACAAGGAACTGCCTCAGGCGATCGCTTCCGGCGCCTTCCGTCAGGACCTCTTTTACCGCATCAATGTCGTGCAAATCGAACTCCCGCCCTTGCGAGAACACCCCGAAGATATCCCACTGCTGGCGGAGTACTACGCCCGCCATTTCGCCGCCAAATACCGGCTGCCGCACCGGCGGCTGCACCCTGAAATCGACTCCTGGCTGAGAAGTTATACCTTTCCCGGCAACGTCCGCGAGCTGATCAACATCGTCGAGCGCATGGTCATCCTTGGCAACGGCGCCGCCGCGATCGCAACCCTGCCGTGCCGGGGAGGCGCCGCCCTCCCGGCCGCTTCTCCGGCCTGTCAGAGCCTGGATGCTCGGGAACGGGAGCATATTCTTGCTGTCCTGGCGGAGACCGGCCATAACAAAAGCGCGGCCGCCCGCATCCTCGGCATCGCCCGCAAGACCCTCCGGGAAAAGATCGCCCGCTACAGCCTCCAATAATCCCTGTTTTAGATGGTTTCGTCCCGCAGGCCAGCCCGGCCAAAAAGACTGGTACCAAAGGTTCCACCCGGGGGAATTGTACCGGCCGGGAGGGGATCTCTCATCCGGACCCTAAATAATGGTCTAATAAATACAAATACTTAGGAAATTCGCTTGCATTCAGTTTCTGGCATCCTCCTTGCATAGTCCTGCAGTGAAGGCCGCAGGAGATATCAGTTGTGCGGCAGGAATTTATTTGCATGAAGGGAGGAACACCATGAAACGCCATCTGTTTGTGAGGATTCTGGCGGTGGCTCTGATCGCGGCAGCTCCTTTGGCTGCTGCTGAGGGTAACCCGCTGGATCAGAAGCCGGTCGACAAAGAAGCGGCTATGAAACTTTTGCCCTATGTCAAGCATCAGAAAATCCACATCCGCGCAGCCATCGTCGAACTGGTGGGGGAAAACTGCTGCAAGGAGGCGGCTGATGTGCTTGTCGATCTGATGAAAACCGATGAGGTGCCGGGAGTGCGTATGATCGCCGCCCAGGCCCTGGCCAAGACCAAAGTCCCTTCGGCCATCGCTGAAATGAGGGATCAAGCCAGAAAGGATAATAACAAGACTGTCCGTCATGTTCTGAATTCGCTCGCCGACGAACTGGAGAAGGAGAACGGGATGGAAAAGAGCCTGGCCGTCAAATAGGGGAGACACATCGATGGATCTCACATCGACCGTGCATGAGCAGCAAAAAAGGCTGCCTCGCAAGAGGCAGCCTTTTTTTTACTTTTTTGCGGATACATCCATGCAGCACCCGCAGCCGGTGATCCCTAGGAGACCTTTTTCGAGTCCCGGTAGAAATAGAGGCAGAGCAGCCCGAAAAGCGCGAGAGCCAGGAGCTGGCCGCTGTGGCTTTCCGCCCACTCGAGGGTGATGAGGGGGATGATGAAGGAGACCTTGTCGAAGCCCAGGTATTTCAGAAAGGCCGAAAGCACACCCATGATGGCCCCGCCGGCGATAAAGCCCGAGGCGATGAGGGTACCCTTTTCACGGCGTTTGTTGTTGACTGTTTCATCCTTGGAGGCGGTGGAGACCAGATGGGCAATGAGGCCGCCGGCCAGCAGCGGGGTGTTCAGCTCGAGGGGAATGTACATGCCGAGGGCAAAAGCCAGAGGCGGTATGCCGATCATCTGCAGGACCAGGGCGAAGATGGCTCCGACCGCGTAGAGCAGCCAGGGGGCCGGCATGTTGGACATCAGCGGCTTGATCACCGCCGCCATGGCGTTGGCCTGCGGGGCGACCAGGGCCTCCGGCCCGACAAATCCATAGGTCTCATTGAGGATCATGATCACAAATCCCACCGACCCGGCGGCGACCAGGGTGCCGAGGAATTTGTACTTTTCCTGGTTGACCGGGGTGGTGCCGAGCCAGTAGCCGATCTTGAGATCGGTGACGAATCCGCCGGCCATCGAGAGTGCGGTACAGACGACGCCGCCGATGATGAGGGCCGAAATCATCCCGGCGGTGCCGGTCATGCCGATCTTGACCAGGATGAAGGAGGAGAGGATCAGCGTCATGAGGGTCATGCCGGAGACCGGATTGGTGCCGACGATGGCGATGGCGCGCGCGGCCACTGTGGTGAAGAGAAAAGAGATGATCAGCACGATGAGCAGGCCGACGACAGCCTGGAGCCAGTTGTGGACGACGCCAAACTGGAAGAAGAGGAGGATCAGCACGGCGGTGAGGGCGATGGCTGCGACGATGATCCCCATCGGCAGATCCTTCTCCATCCGGTTCTGGCTTTTTTCCGCGCCGGTGTGCTTGCCGGTGATCTCCACCCAGGCCAGCTTCATCGCTCCGCCGATGATGCGGGAGGATTTGAGGATGCCGATGATCCCCGCCATGGCGATGCCGCCGATGCCGATGTGACGCACGTAGGTGAAAAAGAGCTCCTCGGCGGACATATCCTTGATCAGAGTGGTGGCCGTGCTGCCCAGCGTGGCCGTCAGCCCCGCGCCGAAATAGTGAACCAGGGGCACGAGCAGAAACCAGGAGACAAAGCTGCCTGCGGCGATGATGGCTGAGTATTTCAGGCCGACGATATAGCCGAGACCGGTGACCGCGGCTCCGACATTGAGGCGGAAGACCAGCTTCCATTTGTCGGCGATGCCGGCGAGAAAGGGGATAGCCCGGCTCTCAAAGACTTCGCTCCACCAGTGAAAGGTGCCGATGATGAAATCGTAGATGCCACCGATCGCCATGGCCTTGAGAAGAATTTTGGCCTGATCGCCGCCCGCTTCACCGGCTACCAGCACTTCGGTGGTCGCGGTGGCTTCGGGGAAGGGGAACTGGCCATGCATCTCCTGCACGAAATATTTGCGGAAAGGGATCAGGAAAAGGATACCGAGGAAACCGCCGAAGAGCGAAGCGAGGAAGATCTGATAGAATTTGGCATCGAGATTGAGGATATAGATGGCCGGTATGGTGAAAATGGCGCCTGCGACGACTACCCCCGAGGCTGCGCCGATGGACTGGATGATCACATTTTCGGACATGGCGTTCTTGCGGCCGAGAAAGACGGATGTGCCGACGGCGAGGATGGCGATCGGAATGGCCGCCTCGAAGACCTGGCCGATTTTGAGCCCGAGATAAGCGGCGGCCATGGAGAAGAGCGCCGCATAAAAAAGACCCCAGATCAGCGAATAGGCGGTGACTTCGCGCAGGGGCTTGGCTACCGGCACCACCGGTTCATACTTCTCCCCCTCCTTGAGAGGGCGATAGGCATTTTCAGGCAGGGACGTTTTTCCGGATTCCATTATTCCTCCATATTGGGTGATCAGCTCGAAACCTGGCAAAAATATAGCGATCAACCGCCTTTAATGCAAGGAGAATGTGCCCCGTAAAATAGTGCTTTAATTTTGCCCCCCGAAGCCGTATATTACGCCGAAATCAATGGAGAATCCGATGAAGCTACACCTGAGCCTGATAGCGCTGGTGCTGACAGCGATGGGCTGCGGCGGCGCCGGGATCGCGCCGCCTGCGCGCGAAACCGTCGATCTGGGCATGCCTGAAACAGCGGCGCTTCGCCTGACCCCGCAGCCAGAGTCCCGCCCGGCCGATCTGCTCCTTCTCACCCCGCCGGAGATTCCGGAGGAGGCCGTCCTTCGTTTTATGGAAAAGAGCAGCCGGCTGGGCTACCGCTTCCTCTGGGTCCGGGTGGCCGCCCCGCCCGATACCGGGGCCGCCGCACAGCTGCTCCGGAGGGCCGCCGCGCAGATGGAGCGTGCTGGAAAAACGGGGGTGATCATCTTCGGGGCCTGGCCGGGAGTGGCCGCCCTGCTGGCCGATTCCACTTTTCATGCCCTGCTCTGGGTCGCCTCGCCGCAGGAAATTGAGGCGCCTCTGGCGGCGGCGGACAGCACCTTGCGCCATCCCCGGTTGGCGCTCGTCGTCCCGGATCCCGCCCCTGTCACCATCACTCCTCTCCTGAAGGGCTGGCTGCGCACGCCGGAGGAGCTGGTCTGGCTTGCGACAACGCAGCCAGCCGCCGCCCTGCTGGAGTCGGATCTGGAGCCCGTCATCCGCCGCAAGGCCCAGCTCTTCTTCGATCGCCATCTCAAGGGAAAACGGTGATGACGGCGAGGAGTGGCCGTCAACGGTGCGGTTCATAGGTTCAGTGCGGGGAGGCAGCGGTTTTCATGCAGATCTATTTTTTCCCCCAACGCGAAAGCTGGAAACGCATCAGCTCCTCTCCCGAAGAGCTGCACCGGCTGCTCGAACGTGTCGCAGCGGAGACCGATACCGCCGATCTGGTCGTCGCTGTTCATCTCGTCCGCCGCTCAGCCTGGAGCGGCGGAACCGCCTATGTGCGGCAGTGGCTGCATCCTGGCCATTTTTATGCTGTTCGCGGCAAATGGCGCCTGAGCGGTGAGTGGGAAACTCCGCCGGAACTGCCGGGGCGCTTCAAGCTCATCCGCCTGCTGCTGCCGGATGACGGCTCCGCCTACCCCCTGAGTCAGCTGGACCGCTACGGCTGGCAGCACCGGTTTGACCGGTTCAGCGACCATCTCGCCTTCTTTTTCGCGCACGAGCTGCACCATTACCGCCGCTATCATCTCGGTCTGCATCCCCGTGAAGGGGAGCACGGTGCCAACGCCTGGGCGGCCGAGCGCTGCCGTGAACTGGGCGCCGGTGTGGAGAGCCGGCGGACGGTCAAAAAAAAAGCCAAAAAGAGGACCCGTCGCGGGCCGACTTTCTGGCAGCTTCTGAATCCTCTCGATTTTATGCCGGCCGCACAGGCGGCCTGGCTCTGGCGCAAGGGCGCTGCGCTCCTTAGCGCGGCGCTGCGGCTGGGCTGCGGCGACCGGGAGCGCTACGTCGCCGCCAAGATGGACCATATTCAGCGCTTCGCGCGATTGGCGCCGGGCGCGCAGCTTTGGATCACTTTTGACCCCGGGCAGCGTTATCTCAACGCACCGGTGCGGCTGGTGCGGCTCCTGCGCCGGCCCTCCCTGCGCGCGGTGATCGAAACCGGAGACGGCAAAACCTGGCGCTGGCCTCTGGCCTGGCTCTCCCCTGATCCCCCGCACGGTGAAGCGGCGCGCTAGGTTTCGCTTTCCACCGCTTCCGCGGCCGAGCGAGATGAGCGGATCTGATCAGATCTGATCTTGTGTTTCTTGATCTTCAGGTGGAGATTCTGCCGCGGCATCTGCGCCATCTTGGCCGCGCGGGAGATGTTGCCCCGGGACTGCAGCAGCAGTTGGGTGATGTATTCCCTTTCAAAAAGGTTTTTCGCTTCCGCATAGGAGTGGAATCCGCCCGTCTCCGGGCAAGCGCTCTCCTCCCGGCCGAGATAATCTTCGGGCAGTTCATCGGGGCCGATCCAGTCCGAGTCCGAGAGGGCGACCATGCGCTCGATCACATTTTCAAGCTCGCGCACATTGCCCCGCCAGGGCTGATGAGTGAGTATTTCGATGGTTTCAGGCTTGAGATAGACCCCGAGATGGTTGTGTTTTTTCGAATAGACCGAGACAAAGTGACGGATGAGCAGTGCAATGTCATCGGGGCGTTCGCGCAGGGGCGGCATGCGCAGGGTGATGACATTCAACCGGAAGAAGAGATCTTCGCGGAACTGCCCCTCATGTACCATCTTGCGCAGATCGCGATTGGTGGCAGCGATGATCCGGGCGCCGGTGCTGAGCAGTTCAGTGCCGCCGATGCGCCGGAACCGTTTGTCCTGTAAAACACGCAGAAGCTTGACCTGGAAGGAGGGGGTCGTGTCGCCGATCTCATCGAGGAAGATGGTGCCCCGGTCGGCGATCTCGAAATAGCCCTTGTGGGTGCGGTAGGCGCCGGTGAAGGAGCCCTTCTCGTGGCCGAAGAGGGTGCTTTCCAGCAGAGTGTCGGGTATACCGCCGCAGTGAACGGCGAGAAAATTATTGTGCCGGTTGGGCCCCATGACGTGAATCATGCGCGCGATCACCTCCTTGCCTGTACCGGTTTCGCCGGTGATCAGCACGGTAGCGTCAAGCGGAGCGACCTTTTGCACCATGTTCTTCAGCTCCCTGACCGGTTCACTCTGCCCGACCAGGATGGGGGCCTCGGCCATGCCCAGGTCGGAATCATGCTGGGGCGTAGAGGAGCGATGCTGCAGCTGGTTTAAAAGATGCTCGATGTGGCGCAGCACCTGTTCTGCCTTGTGGACCGGCTTTTCAATGAAACCGTCAGCGCCCATTTTGACGCAGTCGACCAGTTCTTCAGCGGAAAGGGCACCCAGCAGCACGATGAGGGTATTGTCCGCGAGGGATTTGATCTCGCTGATCGATTTCGGCAGTTCAGCGCGCAGAGTGTCGGCATCGAGGAGCACAGCGTCCAGAGAAGAAAGTTCGCCCAGGATGCGCACAGCCTCATCATATTCCCGTGTTGAATGGAGCTCAAAGCCAAGGTTCGGCGCTGCCTGATTGAAAAGCGTCAAAAGCTGCTTGTCGTGCGCAATGATCAACAAGGTTTTTTTCATATAGGCTGGTCCTTTATTCTCCTGAACTATCCCGGTTAATGTGGTGACGTTTTTCATACAGCTGCAAGCAAAGAACATGCCTGAAATGAGCAAAACCGGGCGAATATTTTAAGATGTAAACCTAAAAATAACAAACACCCCATTTCCCTCTCCCGCCATGGTGGCTGTGGAATCCGTCAGGCAGGGGGATGAATATGTATAAGTGATGCCACAGCATGTGGCACCGATTCAGCAAATGAGCGGAGGAGCTGTTTTGGCGCCTGAACGCATCTGCCATTTTTCGGATACCCATCTGGGCTATTCCGAATACGGGAAAATATCGCCGCGCACCGGGCTCAACCAGCGGGAGCAGGACTTTTATGACGCCTGGGAAGAGAGTATAGACCGGATTATCGCGCTGCAGCCCGACCTGGTTATTCATGCCGGCGATCTTTTCCATACGCCGAGACCGAGCAACCGGGCGATCCGGGTGGCGCTGGCGGGAATCCAGCGGGTCAGCGCGGCCGGGATCCCCATGGTCATGATCTCCGGCAACCATGAAACCCCGCGCATCCGCAGCACCGGCTCCATTTTCGAGTCGCTTGCACTCTTCCCTGACATCCACTGCGTCTTCGAAGGAGAGTACCGCCGGCTCTCTTTCGGGAGTCTGGATATCCACGCCATCCCGCACTGCTCCCTGAGCGGAGAGCTGGAGATCGCCTGCCGGAGCGTCGAGATCAGGGGTGATGCGGTGCGCAACCTGCTCGTCACGCATGGCATCTGGACCCAGACCGAGAGCTTTAGCATGGGAGAGTTCAATGAGCAGCGCCTTCCCGATTTCACGCTCCTCTACCCCGATCTCTTCGACTATGTCGCTTTGGGCCATTATCACCGCCGAGTCGATGTGGCTCCACGGGTGAGTTACTGCGGCTCGACCGAGCGCACCAGCCTGAACCAGGCCGGCTATCCGTGCGGCTTTCTCGAACTCGATCTGGCGAGCGGGGAGCGCACCTACCACCCGGTTACGGCGCGGCAGATGGTGCGCATCAAGCCCATCGCCTGCCGCGGCCTCAAACTGCAGGAGATCTATGACCACGTGGCAGCGGAGGCGCGCGCCATCCCGGAGGGGGCGATCGTCCAGCTGACTCTGGCGGAGGTCGAGGAGAGCCAGTATCTGGGAATGGACATGCGTCTCCTCGAGGAGATGTTTCCCGCTGCCTTTCATCTTGAAAAATCCATCAGTTATGAAGCAGCAGATGCCATGACCCACTCCCCCTCCCTCCATTTCGACTCCCTGGGGGTGGAATTCGGCCGTTTTGTCGCGTCGCTGCCGGAAATGGAGCTGGACCGCGAGATTCTTTACCGGATCGGCAGCCGCTATCTGGAAGAGGATGAAGAGTGAGGCGGAGATGATCATCAGAAGAGTGACGCTCCACAACTACCGCCGTTTTGCATATGCGGATCTGGAGTGCCCGGAGAACATCATTGGCATCGTCGGCCGCAACGGGGCGGGCAAGACCACGCTGGTTGAGGCGATCGGCTGGGCGCTCTATGGCAATGTCATCTCCCGGACCGGCAAGGGGGACATCCGTTCCCAATTTGCTGCGGAGAGCGAGACCTGCTCGGTCGAACTCGAATTTGAGTACGGGGGCGAGGAATACCGCATTCTGCGCCAGCTCAAGGGTAAAAACGCCACCGCCGAGGCGGCGATTTACCGGGCGGGCGCAGCCTCCCCCGATGCGGTCCAGGAACGCGGAGTCAACGAGTATGTCGAGCACCTTCTCCGTCTCGACTACCGTTCTTTCTTCGCTTCAGTCTTCGCCCGGCAGCGCGAACTGGCCGCCCTCTCGGCCATGTCTCCTGAGGAGCGGCGCAAGAGCATCGCCCGGTTGATCAACATCGACCGGATTGACAAGGCTCGCGAACGCGTGCTCGCCGACCGCAACGGCAAGAACAAATTTATCGAAGGCATGCGCAGCGCCCTCGTCGATCCCGAGCTGCTCGATCAGCGCATTGCTGCTGCGGCTGCGGAAAGCCTCCAGCTGAACGAGGCGATGGCGCGGGAAGCCGAGGCAGTGGCCGCGCAGGAAGAGGCGCTCAGAGAAGCGCGCGTAGTGCTGGATCATCTTGCCGGGCTGCGCGGCGTCTGGCAGGAGCACGAGAACAGGATTCTCGGCTGGCAGGCGAGCCGCAGAGAGCAGCTTGCAGCCCTGCAGCGCAGCCGGGAGGATCTGGAAGCGATCGCTGTGGCGGAAGAGGAACTGGAGACCCTGCGCAAAACCCTGCAGGGACTCCCAGCGGTGAGGGGGGAGAAGGAGCGCCTGGATGGAGAGGAGCTGCGCCAGGTGCAGCGCGAAGGTCTGCTTCAGCTGCTGAAGCAGACCGGTGAGATCGCCGCCGCCAGCCGGGAGCGCATCGCTGCGGCGCAGAGCAGGCTGGCGGGACTCGCCGCTCTCACAGAGGAACGTGCCGCCCTGATGCAGCGGGAGGAAGAGCTGGAGAAGCGCCTGGACGAAGCGCGCGAGCTTCAGCAGCACTGGAAAAGCGAGGCAGCGGCGGCCGCCAGGGCGGGGACGGAAACGCGCACCAAAAAGGAACAGATTGAAAAGCTGGGCCCTGACGGAGAATGCCCGACCTGCACGCAAAAGCTGGCCGGTCATTATGAGCTGGTCCTGACGGAGATGGATGAAAAACTGGCCGGGCTGCGCATCGCCTGGCAGTCAGCGGCGAAGAATCAGGAGGAGGCGGAAAAGAGCGTCGCGGAGCTGGAGCAGGCGCTCAAAACCAGCCGCCGCGAAAAAGAGACTCTGCTGCGGCGCATCACAGCGGACACGGAGGCTTCCGCATCCCTTGCGCGGATGCAGGAGGAGCTGGCGATGGCGGACAGTCAGGCGGCCGGACTGGAGAACAACCTCGCAGCGCTGGGAGAGGTGGAGTATGACCGGGAAGCGCACCAGAAAGCGCGGGCACAGCTGGCGGAATTGGAAGCCCTGCAGCGCCGGGCCGATATGCTGGAGGAACGGGCCAGCCGCAGGGGGCAGGTGGGGGCGGATATCGAACGCACCGAAAAGATGACCGCCGATCTGACAGCAATGGAGGAGGGGGAAAGGGCGGTTCAGGCCGGACTGGGCTATGAAGAGAGCGCCTATCGCGAGGCCGATTCAGCGGTCAAGGCAGCGACGAGCGCCCTGTTTGCAGCCAAGGCCAGCCATGCCAAAACAAGAGAATTAGCGGTGCGAAGCCTGACCGTGGAGGAGAATCTGCAGACGCAGAAAGCGGAGCAGCAGAAAAAGCGGCAGGAGATCAGGGAGACCGAGGAGGAGATACGCTATCTCGATGCCCTCGATCTCTATCTCAGGAAATTTCGCGTCGAGCTGGCCGGCCGCATCCGGCCGCTGCTCGCCCGCCGCGCTTCCGAACTGCTGAGCCTGACCACCAGCGGCCGCTACACCCGCCTGGAACTGGACGAGGATTACCAGATCTCCCTCTACGACGGCAACCACGCTTTCCCGCTGGGACGTTTTTCGGGCGGAGAACAGGATCTGGCCAATCTCTGTCTGCGCGTAGCCATCAGCCAGATTCTGGCCGAACGCAGCGGCGGCGCCCCGATCAATTTCATCGTTCTCGACGAAATCTTTGGCTCGCAGGACGAGGAGCGCAAGAGCCTCATCCTCAATGCCCTGGGACAGCTCTCCTCGCAATTCCGCCAGATCTTCATGATCACCCACGTCGAGTCGCTCAAAGACACACTGCCGGTGATCCTGGAAGTCGGACTTGTCGACGAGCAGCAGAGCGAAATCCGGATGCTCTGATGACGGCGCACTCTACTCGGTGCGGTGGGCGCTGGATCTCAGACTTTTAAGGCTTAGACCTTCGATCGAGATCATGGCGAGGCCCACAATGATGATGGGCACAAAGTTGATGGCGTGGATCACAATGGCGAAAGTCAGGGCCTGACTCTCAGGAACGTTGAAAGGGGAGAGCGCCAGCGACTGCTGGCAGAGCCAGTGATAGGTGCCGACATAGCCGGGGGAGGAGGGCACCAGCACGCCGAAGGTGGTGATCACCAACAGCACCAGCGAGGTGGTCCAGGGCAGGGAATAGGTGGAGACGAAATCGAAGGAGTAGAGGACGAGCTGGAAAGCGGCGCCGTAGCAGGCCCAGATCACTGCCGAGAGCAGGGCGACGATCAGATAGTGGGAGGGCCGGCGCAGGGGCACGATGCCGACGAGGAAGGATTCCATCATCTTTTTGAGCCGCTCGTTGAGATGGGGAAAGGTGCGGCCGAGCAGCCGTTCCATCAGCCTGAAAAAGGGCTGCGGGTATTTTTTGAGGAGCAGCAGGGCGACGAAGAGCAGGGCGATGACCAGAAAAGTGAGATAGCCGCCCATGCGCACCCAGCCGGGGAAGGGAAAGACCAGCACCGCGACGGCCATGAGCAGAAAGAGCGTAAAGACGTCGATGATGCGCTCCATGACGATGGTGCCGAAGATCGCGCTGCCCGAAACCGGCTGTTTTCTGCCGAGGACGTAGGCGCGGACGAATTCGCCGAGGTGAGCGGGCAGAATATCGTTGAAAAAATAGCCGATCATCAGGGCCGAGAAGAGCGGTTTAAGCGAGATGCGCTGAATGGGCTCGAGCAGATAGCGCCAGCGCAGCGTGCGCAGCCCGTGCGCGACAAAGGTGATCGCGACGGTGGGGATGAGCCACCAGTAGTTGGCCGCGGCAAAAGCCTCGCCCATCTGGGCCAGATTAACCTTGTGAAACGCCAGATATAAAAAGAGGGCGCTGATGAGTATGCCGAGAATGAGCTTGTAGTTTTTCATCACGCAGTTCACATCCCTTCCCGTTGTTAAGACCGGCTAAAGATACAAAATTTCAGTCAATTCCTCAAGCGAATTAACCACGCTCTAGCTTATCTGTTGCTTTTCAGAAATAAAGTATTAGCTTTGTGTGTATCAACTATATATGATCCGAGGGCGCCGGTCAGCATCGGCCGGGTAAAAAACCTGGGGTATCACATGGGCAAGATCGAACTGCGTAAAAATTCAAGCAAGGGGCGGCTGATCGCCGTCGAGGGGATGGATGGCTCCGGCAAATCAACGCAGATTTACCTCCTCAAGCGCTGGCTGGAGCTGGAGGGCTACAAGGTTTTCTTCACTGAATGGAACTCTTCGGTCCTGGTGAAAAAGGCGACCAAAAAGGGCAAGACTGCGAACCTGCTGACACCCACTACCTTTTCCCTGATCCACTGCACCGATTTCGCCGACCGCTTCGAGCGTCAGATCTGGCCGCTCCTCTGTGCCGGCTATATCGTGCTCGCCGATCGCTACTGCTTCACCGCTTTTGCACGTGACGCCGTCCGCGGCTGCAGCCCGGACTGGGTGCGCACCATGTACAGTTTTGCGACCCAG
>ENA-UOWO01000964-UOWO01000964.1-activated-sludge-metagenome-genome-assembly--contig:-NODE-964-length-39726-cov-10.507625_pt1 | contig 39726 bp, 33 predicted proteins | sample MGYA00238148_ERZ761564 | MGnify/ENA primary metagenome ERZ761564 (study PRJEB28885, sample SAMN05720194) | activated sludge metagenome | isolation source: Anaerobic digester | place: USA... | reverse complement strand
AGGAAGGAACCGACGGCTTTAGTCGTCGGAAGAATACCCAGGAAGGAACCGACGGCTTTAGTCGTCGGAAGAATACCCAGGAAGGAACCGACGGATTACAATATAAAAAGAGGCTGCCCTTGATAAGGCAGCCTCTTCTTTTTGATATAGATAAATCGCGGTTAATTCTGCGTTACTGAACCCGAATTATCCTTGAAGTTCAGGTTGATAGTGTAGTTTCCTGCGGTTACCGGAACGGCAGCCTGATCGCCACCGGTTGCGCGGTATTCAATGATATTGTTGAAAATCATGAATTCAGCCTGCCACCAATCAGCAGCCAGTGTTGTAGCTGCGGCATACATGCGGAGGTTACCGGCGGCTAAATCCTTGGTGATCGTAACAACCGAATTGGCATTATCGACTGTGAAGAGATTGGCAGCAACGCCTGCATCCCATGAGCCGACTGCATCACCGATCATATAAACGGTCGGGGCATTCACTTCGATGGTCTCATTTTCCAGGTCAACCACAACCATGTAGAATCCTGATGTTTCAGGTCCGGGGACGTTTTCACCGCCTTTGGCATAAACGCCGTTGGTGGCATCACCGGTCTTTCCGAAATCACCAACCCATTCCTTGTTGGGAGCAAATTTGAATCCTGCGTCGGCTACACCGGCTTCCATCCAGACGATCTTCCAGAAGAGTTCCGGATGGCTGTGAACCGGGATCATCGGCAGGTCAATCGTTGCCCAGTCCCAGCCGCCAACGGTGGCGCCGATCATGAACAATGTTTCGGGGTATTCCGGAAGCGGTTCGCCGTCCTTTACCCATGTCTTAGTGGCTTTGGTGCCTTCGCCCAGTTTCCAGGTCATGGTGAACTTCCATACGCCGTATGTATCATTGGCGATATTGCCTCCACCGGGTACGAGGGCCTCGACTGCACCTCCGAAGTTGGTGTTGAGCTTAATCCCTTTGCTTCCGCCGCCGAGGTCATAATCGGCGTCGAGGATGATTTTCCAGCCATTGGAGTAGCGGAACTTGTAATCATTCACCAGGAGAAGGATTTCAGCGACTTCAAATGACATTTCGCTTGTGCCGAAAGTTCCGGCGGTCATTGGAGTGCTTTCGCTCCAGCCACCCGGGGTAGCTCCACCGATCACGCCCCAAACCACCTTTGCAATAGCAATCTTCATGAGTTCCCTGTCGAACATGACATGATACAGAGCATCCTCAGGAACGGTGAATTTGGTTTCAGTTTCAACGAGCGAACCTTTCCATAAGCCTTCTTTCGGCTCTTCCACGTCGAGTTCGGCTTCCGGCACCAGGGCGAAGTCGGCTCCGGGTCCGTAGGTTTTCAGGGTGTCGCCCTTCACCATGATGATGTTGAATCCGTCGGTACCGGCTTTGATCGGAATATACATTTCGAAAAGGTCGGCGCGGTCGGTCTGGTTAACTTCATTGCGGGCAACGGACATACGGCCGTTGTCAGCCAGGTCGGGAAGCGCGGTTGCGGCTCCCTTAATGTAAAAACCGTCAAGGACTACGATTGGCGGATCATCGTCATCATCATCCTTACATCCAACGAAAATCAATGTTCCCATCAGAACAAGCAGGGTCAGTTTAAAGAAGCTGCTTAAAAATTGTTTTTTCATACTTAATTTAGTTAGATTAGTTAAAAAATTGAATTGCAATAACATTAATTTCAAACTCTTTGGCTTTCAAATGCGAAATTACAAATAAATTGATTTTATTTCAATATTTAATTCATTCAATTTACCGGGGATTTTCCAGTAAATTCGGATTGGCGTCCGTTGCCCATTTCGGGATCGGGAATGTCCTCCGGTCGGTCCCGTGAGCTTCTTTTTCCCACCAGGCATCCTCCCATTTTCCGTAACGGATGAGATCCTGGCGCCTGTGCCCTTCCACATAAAGCTCTCTTCCTCTCTCAGCCAGCAGTTGATCCAGTGTCCAACCGCTGGTTGGCGGAAGCTCAGCGACACCGGCACGCTCCCTGACCGGCATGATCCATTCATCTCCGCTTCTACCGAGCCTGATCTCCAGTTCAGCTTTAATCAGGTTAAAATCGGTGATCCTGAATAACGGGAAATCGTTGCTTAAATTTTCCTTGGCCCCTGTTTTTATCTCGTATTTTCCGATCCTGGCGCCTGTCGTCCTGATCTGCTGCGGAGTATAATCGGCTGCCTGCATATAAAGCGCCGGAACATAAGGACTGATATCCAGGGGCTGTCCCGTTTCTCCGTCGATAATCGCATCACCCTTGGTATCATATTGCATTCCGTAAATATGGTATTTGGATTTCCGAAGGTCCGAATCATCATATGTGTCAAAGAACGTCGGAACGACGCAAAAACCGTTCCATGGGCCGACTGGCATATCATATTTCAGGTTGTGCTGATAATGGAGCGTACGCATATGCAGCCGGAAACCCTGGAAATTATCTTCATCGTAAGGAATTGAGAAAATGATCTCCTTGTTCTTTTCGTTATTTGTCAGGAACGGTGCCATAAAATTGGTCTCTTCCATGGCATAAGGACCCGCCAGGATGCTGTCGCAATAAATCAAGGCTTCTTCCCACATAGGCGTACCCGTATAAACTTCAGCATTCAGGTAAAGCTTTGTGAGCAGTGCATACGCCATATAGCGGTTGGCCATGTATTTGTTATCGATGGCTTTCAAATAGGGTAATGAGTTTTTTACCGTAGTAACAAGACTGTCAAAGATATCTTCCCGTTTTGCCTTGTAAGGTTTTTCCGGTGCATTGGCCGCGCTCGACAGGTACGGGGCATCTCCATAATTATCAATCAGCAGATAATAATAGAACGCTCTCAACACCTCCACTTCGCGCATTTTGGCGACGAGGGCATCATTCTGGGGAAGCTCTTTCATCATATCCAGGACCTGGTTGCAGGTTGTAATGCCTGTCCAGAATTTTTCCCACATTCGGTTCACGCTCTCCTCATCGTTCGACCATGTATGCCGGTGAACATTCACCCATTTACCTCCGTCAAACCAATCGCTTCCCCGTGTCGGGCCACAAAGTTCGTCGGATGAAATTTCCTGGGCCAAAAACCACCATCCTTCATCATCGCACAACGGTTTAAGTTTGGCATACGCCTCAACGCTCAGGTTGGCAATCTGGTTCTCATTTTCCGGATATAGATCGCCAGGGATTTTATCATACACCTCTTCATCCAGTTTGGTGCAGGAGAAAAGGGTAATGAACAATGCTAAATATAATAAACTGATCTTTTTCATAGCTTTTCTGGGATTAGAAGTTAACCTTCAGGCCGGCCGTATAAGCGCGGGTTTTGGGATAAACATTGTATTGATCGATGCCGAATGACAGGCCGTTGACAGTGGTTTCAGGATCCACACCGGAATAGCCGGTGATAGTAAGTACGTTGTTGGCAGACACATAGAGTGAAAGTCCCTGCAGCCAGTTCACCTTCGACACATCAAACTCGTACGACAGTGAAATATAGTCCAGCTTAAGGAATGAAGCGTTCTCAACGTAGATGTCTGCGATCGTCGATCCGGTAACCCGATCCTGGTCATACCATTCAATTGCCGAGGGCAGTGCATTGAGTGAAGGTAAATTGCCCGGGTTGTCGAAAAACATTTCCGTTGCATTGTAAACATGGTTTCCGATCCAGGAACGTAAGGCAAAATCGAGATTCCAGCGTTTGCGGAAGGTGAGGGTATTCGACCATCCAAGTTCAACTTTTGGCGCTGCAGTGGCTACTACGGTCCGTTTGGCATCGCTCAGCACGTCAGTAAATCCTCCTGTTTTGGATTCATAGATAAATTTCCCATCCTTGAGTGTTATAAAAGTCGGAACATAGAAAGAACCGGTCTCTTCTCCAACAATAATCCCGGTAACATAATATTCTTCACCGACCATCCCTCTTCCTGAAATATATCCCTCTTTTCTGACGCCGTCTTCTTCATTAAAATAATCCCCAAGATCAAGAATTTCGGTTTTATTATGAGAAGCCGTCAGACTCGATTTATAGCTAAAATTGGTATTTGAAATGATAAATGCCTGCAGGTAAAGCTCTATCCCCCGGTTAGACATCGACCCGGAATTGGCAAAAGTTTTGGTCGCCAGGTTTGGTGGAACCGGAACATTATACTCTCCAAGCAAGTCATTGGTGATCTTGTAATAAAGCTCAAGACTACCACTAAGCCGGCTGTTCAGGAAAGCAAAATCGATTCCGAGATTTGCTTCTGAAGTCTCTTCCCATTTAAGGTCGGGATTGGCATTCCATGCAGGCTTAAAAGTGATGACTTCCTGCCCGGTCTCCGGATTGATGGCTTTTCCGCTGGGTTCCCATAAAACCATACTGCGGTACTCACCGATCTCCTGGTTGCCGGAAACACCGTAACTGGCCCTGATCTTCAACTGGCTCAGCCAATCAACATCCGATAGCCATTTTTCCTGGTCGAGGTTCCAGCCGATCGCTGCGGTCGGGAACCATCCCCATTTATTGTTAGAACCGAATTTGGATGAACCGTCGCGGCGTAGTGAAGCCGAAGCATAATATTTGCTTTTATAATTGTATTGAACCCTGCCGAAGAAACCGATCAGGTTCCACTTTCCTTTCCATGAGCCAATGTCGCCCCATTTCACATCGTTGAGTACGGCCAGATTATCCGGCCCGGCATAGTTCGACTGGGCGTCGCCACCCTGTGAATAAAAACCGCTGTAAACCGATTCCTGCCAGGAATATCCCAGTAAAGCATTGAAATTGTGGTTTTTGTTAAAGGTTTTATTGTAGGTGCCGGTTATTTCTATCAGTTTCTGCGTGTTGTTTTTGTACTCCTTTTTGCCATAACCATTGTCGGCAGAGGAATATATTCCGGAAGGACGGAAATATGTTGAAGTCTGATTATCATTAATATAACCTAGATTGACTCCTGCAACCAATCCCTTCACAATTTCGAAGTCGGCTTTTACCCCACCCAGGAATTTGTTGGCGTCGCGCTTGTTGGTGACGTAATTGATGATCGCCAGCGGATTTTCATAATTGAAAACACGGGAAGTTTTATAATACTCTCCGGTCGAATCGTATACCGGATCGGTAGGATTCCGGGAAATAGCCTGGTAGATAATATCATCTTTATCCCATCCGTCATAATTTTCGTAATCGTTCTTTTCAAACGCACCCATCAGGTTACCGGTAATGGTGAGCCGGTCATTGAACCCTTTATGCGTCACGTTGACACGGGCAGTGGTCAGTTTTTTCTCGGTTCCTTCCATAATCCCCTGCCATCCCGAATTGGTGATGGAGGCAAGGTAGAGGTTATGTTTGTTTCCACCGGAAAAACTAAGGTTGTTGACCGTAGATACGCCCCACCTGTATATTTCATCCTGCCAGTCGGTCGAGGCGCCTCCATCTGTAAAAACGCTGTCAATAGTGTAATTTGGATTCTCAACCTGTGCCTCTTCCAGGAGTTTGTTGGCAAAAGATCTCATCCCGTCCGCATCAAGTATGCCCAGCTTCTTGGAGATCTGCTCGAAAGATACCTGGGAGGTGAATTCTATATTGCTGAAAGCCCCTTCTGTCTTGTCACCTTCAGCCGGGATACCGCTTTTCTTCCCTTTCTTTGTGGTAATGATGATGACACCGTTCGATCCCCTTGACCCGTAGATAGCGGTCGAAGCTGCATCCTTCAAAATATTGAAAGATTCGATATCACTGGGTGAAAGAATGGTCGGATCGGCGCCGGGAATCCCGTCAATGACATATAAAGGCTGGGTATTGGAATTAAAACCGGAAGCGCCACGTATCCTGACGGAGAATGACTCATTCGGGTCGCCCCCTTTTTTTGTTACCAGCACACCGGCCGCTTTACCCTGCATCGACTGGATCGGTGAGGTGATTACCCCGCTGTTCATCTCATCCGCTTTCACCAGGCTGACAGCACCGGTCTTATCCGATTTCTTCTGGGTGCTGTAACCGATGACGATGACGTCGTCGAGATTTGTCACCTGGACTTTCATGGCGACATTCAGGGTCCCCGATTTTTCGATAACGAACTCCTCAGGCTCATACCCGACAAGGGAGAAGGCCAGTGTGGCCCCTTTAGGTACCGAAATGGTGTATTTGCCATCCAGGTCGCTGACAGTACCGTTTGTGGTTCCCTTTTCAAGCACTGTAGCGCCAATAAGCGTCTCACCCGTGCTTTCGTCGGTGATCACACCGGAAACCTGCATGTTCTGGGCCAACAGGCTGGCCGTCGTCCCCAGAAAAAAAACGATGATTAACAGGTGTTTCATAATTATTCTAAGTTTATTTTTCATATTTATGAAGATTAGTTTCTGGAAATCGGGTTAAGAATAAGATAGTCGAACACTGCAAAATAGTGATTTCGGGGCCTGAGTTTTGAACCTCCCAAAATAATGAACCATGTAAAACTTTGCAAAATGCTGAATCAACGGCACATTCCATGCATCCTTGGTTATAAAGCACAGCAAAAATAATAAAATAAATGTTAAAAAAAGATTAAAATAATTTTGGATTAGAATGTTATTTATTTCTAACTTTGTGTTAGGTATTTATAACATCAAATTTATTCATATGAAAAGATCAATTGTAATATTTATCATTGCCGCAATGGTGCTGATCACAACCGGTTTTTGGATTCTCAGCCCGGGGGCGATTGGAGATACAATGGAGTATCTGCATTTTGGTATCATCCTGCTGATTGTTCTGTTCGCCTTATTTATAGGCTATAAACGCCTGAAGAGCGAAAAAAGAGGCGAGCCGGCTGAAGATGAACTGTCAAAAAAAGTACTGCAGAAAACTGCTGCCTGGTCCTATTACATTTCGCTCTATATCTGGGTTGCCATGATCTACATCAAAGACCGTATTGTCATGGATACCGAAATTATGCTGGGAACAGGGATCCTGGCAATGGCGGTCACTTTTGCCGTTTGCTGGCTGGTTTTCAACTTCCGGGGGATCAGGAATGAATAACCGGATCAGGGAATTCAGGGCCAGGTACAACCTGACACAGGACGACCTGGCGTTAAAAGTCGGCGTAAGAAGGGAAACCATTGTTTTTTTAGAGAAAGGCAAGTACAATCCCTCGCTGAAACTGGCTCACGATATCTCGGTGGTGTTTAATGTAAAGATTGAAGAGATCTTTCTTTTTGATGACCCCGCACCCTCAACCTGACTAACGACTGACCACCAACGACTTATGACTACACATATCGACCTGCACTAAAACACCTCCAGGATCTTCTCCTTCTTTCCTCTGAATTCGTAGGAATCGCCTGGTTTTTTGCCGTCGATTGCACTGTAAAATGGGACCATGGCGGAAATAACGAAATATTCCAGGCCTTCGACGATAATTTTGCCGATGCCTGACGCTATAAATAGTCGCTGGGATTCGGTTACGACGACCGCGCCAAACCTGACCTGCTGAAAAACACGGGTCATATCCACCCGCCGCAATATATCTATTTGCTCATTTACCTTCAACAATTGCTGGGCAAACATCTCTTTTTTACTCATCATCTGGTTGCGGTACGAATCATACAAATCTTTCGGCAGGCCATGCTCCTCTGCGCTGTCGGCCACTTCCTCCATCACCACTTTCAGGTTATCCACCACCTTGGTCTGCTGTTCAAAACAGGCATCCAGGATCTTTTGCTTCAGTTTCAAACGATCCATACTATATTTATAATATTTTTAAAAATTAAAAATCTTATCGCGAAAACTCACGAGAAGATTTTGAAAGGTAAAAGCAAATAACAAATTTTGTACGAAAATAATAATATTTTCATTTATGGAAAAAATTAATCCGCCTTACACCGAACCGGAAAATTCTCTTAGCGTACTTGAATTGCTCCGCGTTGCCCATGAATATTGCATTTATTGTGAAAAAGCCTCAGAAAAACCATTTTCTGAGAATGTGGATTTTATATTGAAAATCAGCCCGTTGCTGTATCTAAAAGGCAAACTGCTTCCGGAAATCAACCCGGAATACCCGGAATTCGCCGAACGGTATGTAACAGAAGAGGAATGGCAGGAAGTGTTTAACCATTTCAGATCGGTGTACCTTGAGAAGGATGAGTTCTACAATGTCAGTTACGAAGATCACCATGAATCGGAAGCCGTTAAATCAAGCCTTTCCGAAAATCTTTCGGATATATACCAGGACCTCAAAGATTTCATCCTCCTGTACCAGAAAAATACACAGGCCGCCCGCCAAAATGCCGTCAGTCAGTGCAGGGATCTGTTTGAAACACGCTGGGGGCCGAAGTTGCTGAGCAATCTGCGCTACCTGCATTTCCTCTCCGTAAAGGAAAGGTTGCCGGGTATGGATGATGAGCGTTAGTCGTAAGTCGTTAGTCGCAAAAAACTCTGCCACTTATTTAGAAATAATTTAGAACCGCTACCCTGCTGACCTACTTCTTATTTCGATATTTTTGTCCCCGTTATCTGGAATTAATCTAAATAAATGAGAAGCCTCAGGGAATTAAAAGAAGGAGAAAAAGGGATCATTATCCGGATCAGGGGAAAAGGTGAGTTCCGTAAAAGGATCATCGAAATGGGCTTTGTGAAAGGAAAACGGGTGACCGTTATTAAAGCCGCCCCGTTACAGGATCCTGTGGAATACCGGATACTTGATTCAGATGTATCTCTGAGGCTTGAAGAAGCGGATCTGATCGATGTCATCCCGGAAGCGGAATCGCCCGGATTCCTGGAACCGGGGAATTTCAGCAGCATCTTTAATGAGCCTGATCCGCTCGAGGAATTCCATAGAAACGGAAAGATCATTCATGTAGCCCTGGTTGGAAACCCTAATTCGGGCAAAACCAGCCTGTTCAACCATGCTTCTCACTCCCGCGAACACGTGGGAAATTATGCCGGGGTAACGGTGGATTCGAAAACAGCGGAGGTGAAAACCGGCGACCATATCATCCGCCTTACCGACCTGCCGGGAACCTACTCGCTCTCATCCTACAGCCCGGAAGAGCTTTTCGTCAGGAACCATCTGTCGGAGAAACGTCCCGACCTGGTCATCAACGTGATCGATGCTTCCAACCTGGAGAGAAATCTTTACCTGACCACACAGTTGGTAGAAATGGGGCTCAATGTGATTGTTGCCCTGAATATGTATGATGAGCTTCAGATCAAAGGCGACCGGTTTGATTACGAGATGCTGGGCAAGATGACAGGTATTCATTTCGTCCCTACCATCGCGTCTAAAGGAAAGGGAATCAAAGAATTATTTGCCAAAATAATCGATGTTTATACCGGTAAAACCGTTACAAAAAGAAGAATCCGCCTGGATTACGGGCCGGAGGTGGAATTGTCGGTCAGCCGCCTGATGAGCCGTTTCCATGGTACTATTGTGGGCGAATCCTTCCCCGACAGGTATTTTGCGGTCAAATTACTGGAAAGGGACTGGCACGCTTTGCATTATTTAGAGCATAAATGCAAAAATCCCGATATATGCAAACTAGCTGAGGCTGAGACCCAGCGGCTGGAAAAGATATTCAATGAAGACACCGAAAGCCTGATTGCCGGTATCCGGTATGGATTTATCGAGGGAGCTCTGAAAGAGACTTATATCCCGTCGACAACGCCCAGGATGACCCTGACCCGGCGCATCGATTTCTTTCTGACCGGCCGGTTTGCGGGATACCCGATTTTTATCCTCTTCATGTGGCTGATGTTCCAGGCCACTTTTATTTTCGGTGATTATCCGGTTTATTTGATTGAAAAACTGGTTGAATTCACCGGTAATTTATTAGACAGGATCATACCCGATGGCATCATCAATGATCTGGTCGTAGATGGCATTATCGGGGGTGTAGGTGGCGTGATCGTTTTCCTGCCGAATATTCTCATCCTGTTTCTTTTCATTTCCCTGATGGAAGATACGGGGTATATGGCCCGTGTGGCTTTTATCGTTGACAAGCTCATGCATAAAATCGGGCTTCATGGCAAATCGTTCGTCCCACTGCTGATGGGCTTCGGCTGCAATGTCCCGGCGATTATGGCGACCCGCACCATTGAGAGCCGAAGCGACCGGATGGTTACGATGCTCATCATCCCTTTCATGTCGTGCTCGGCCCGCTACCCGGTTTATATCCTGCTGATCAGTGCGTTCTTTGTCAGCTATAAAGGTACGATCCTGTTTATTCTGTACCTCACGGGAATAATCATGGCGGCGGCGGTGGCCTTCCTGCTGAAAAAAACCTTATTCAAGGCAAAAGAGATCCCTTTCGTGATGGAACTGCCTCCCTACAGGATGCCAACGGCCAAAGCCATCCTCAAACACACCTGGTTCAAAGGGGTGCAGTACCTGAGAAAGATGGGGAGTGTCATTCTTGTGGCTTCGGTCATTATCTGGGCGCTGGGATACTTTCCCCGCAACCATGAACGAAAAGCTCATTATGAGGCTATGATCAGCCAGGCAACCGATGAGGCTAAGATCCATGACCTTCGGTCGGCGATGGCCCGCGAGCAGCAGGAACAATCGTATATCGGAAGACTGGGCAAATTCATCGAACCGGTGATCCGTCCGTTAGGATTCGACTGGAGAATGGGTGTCAGCCTTGTAGCCGGTTCGGCAGCCAAAGAGGTGGTCGTCAGCACGATGGGTGTTCTCTACCAAACCGGTAGCGACGAAGGAGTTACAGGGCTTATCGGTAAGCTGCAACAGCAAAAATACACGCAAGGGCCCCGGCAGGGAGAGCCCGTATTCACCCCTCTGGTCGCATTTGCTTTTATGATCTTCATCCTGATCTATTTTCCTTGCATCGCGGTCATTGCGGCCATAAGAAAAGAATCGGGAAGATGGAAATGGCCGGCGTTTGTTGCCGTTTATACCACGGCGCTGGCCTGGCTGGCGGCATTCGCCGTTTACCAGATCGGGCTACTTATCCAACCGGTTTAATCCGTTGATGGCATTCTCATAATTCGGCGTTATCTCCAGCGCTCGGAGATAGTCTTTCCGGGCGTTGACAACATCGCCCATCAGTTCATAACTGTAACCCCTGTTGAAAAAGGCATCGGTATATTTAGAATCAAGGAGCACGGCTTGCGAGAAATACCTCACGGATGCCTCAAAATCATTCGTATACACCAGATTCACATAACCAAGGTTATAATAAGCTTCTTTATACTCCGGGGCGATCACGATGAGCTTTTCATAGGCAGCAATGGCTTTATCGATATTTTCCTGGTTCTGGTAAAGAAATCCCAGCAGGTAATATCCTTCCGGCCGGTTAGGATCGATCCGGATGGCCGACTGGAAATATCCCGCCGCCAATGCCGGATTCTTTTCGGCAAATAAACCGCCTAACTGGATACTGGCGCCATAATGGTTCTGGTCGAGGTCGACCGTACGCTGGAAATTCTGGACAGCGAGTGACGTATCTCCCTGTTCCAGCGCCGCATATCCCCGGATAAAATAAGCTGTAGGACTGTTCCGGTCGATTTCCAGTGCCTTTTTTGTGTAGTCCTGGACATTTTTGTAATCCCTCAGATAAAGGTAAACTTCAGCCATCTTCAGCAATGCATCTCTGTTTGCCGGATCGAGTGATTCAGCCTTCTTCAGGGCCTCCAGGCAGCTGGGTATGCGGCCCATCGCCAGGTAAACATCCGATAAAGTCACGAAATAGGAGGAATTCTTATCATTGAACCCAATGGCTTTCCCGATATCCGATAAGGCCTGGTTGATCTCTTTTTTGTCGAGATAATAAAGCGAGCGGCGGTAATAATGATCCGGGTTGGCCGAATCGGATGCAATTTGCCGGTTAAGACGTTCAATAACGGTTACCGTTGTATCGGCTTTATGGGATTCACCCGGCACCTTGTCGCGGGCCGGGGGACTGGTGCAGGAAACCGCCCACAGGCAGGCAAGACAGAAAAGGAATACAGCAATCCGGTTCATTTCAAAGGGATAAATAAGCAGGTTCAGGACTGAATGAGCTTTTCGCGGATTTTTGCCTCCAGTTCTTCACCCAGTTCGGGATTATCCGTAAGCAACTTTTTTACCGCATCCCGGCCCTGTCCGAGTTTTGTTTCTCCGTATGAGAACCAGGAACCGCTCTTTTTAATGATCCCGAAATCGGAGCCCATATCGATGATCTCGCCGATACGGCTGATCCCCTGGCCGTATATTATATCGAATTCAGCCTTTTTGAACGGAGGGGCCACTTTATTCTTGACTACTTTCACCTTGACCCTGTTCCCGGTATTCTCTTCCCCCTCCTTGATCTGGTTGATCTTGCGGATGTCAATCCTGACCGAAGCATAGAATTTCAGGGCATTTCCACCGGTTGTTGTTTCGGGGTTACCGAACATGATACCGATCTTTTCCCTGAGCTGGTTGATAAAAATACAGCAAGACCCGGTCCTGCCGATATTGGCAGTCAGTTTCCGGAGGGCCTGCGACATCAGCCTGGCCTGCAATCCCATCTTGGAGTCGCCCATCTCGCCTTCGATCTCACTTTTGGGGGTTAGCGCCGCAACGGAGTCAATAACAATAATATCGATCGCTCCCGACCGGATCAGGTTATCCACTATCTCCAGGGCCTGTTCCCCGTGATCCGGCTGGGAGATCAGCAGGTTGTCGATATCGATGCCCAGCTTCTGCGCGTAGAAACGGTCGAAAGCATGCTCGGCATCGATGAATGCTGCAATCCCCCCCAGTTTTTGTGCTTCGGCGATAGCATGCAGCGCCAGTGTGGTTTTTCCGCTGGATTCCGGGCCGTAAATTTCAACCACCCTTCCCCTGGGGAATCCGCCGACTCCCAATGCCGCATCGAGCCCGATACTGCCCGTTGGAATAAAAGGAATATTCTCAGCAGGTGTATCACCCAATTTCATGATAGTCCCTTTTCCATACTGTTTCTCAATGTTGCCCAGGGTCATTTCCAGGGCTTTCATCTTTTCTTTCCTTGTCTGGTCGACGTTGTTCTCTCCGCCCATAATATTAAGATTTGTGGATTTGTAGATTTGTGGATTTGAAGATTTTTGATTTTGATTTTGATTTTGATTTGTCTGTTTGGATGTTACTATTTTAATTGATTTCCATCAGGATCTGCTGAGCATGTTCTTTTGTCTGGACTTTATCAAATATCTTCAAAACAGTCCCTTCTTCCGAAAGAACGAAGGTAACCCGGTGCGTTCCGTCATATTCCCTTCCCATAAACTTCTTCTTTCCCCATACACCATAATCGTTGACTATTTTTTTATCGGTATCGGCCAGTAAAGGGAATGGCAGGGAATATTTTTCAGAAAACTTCTGGTGCGATTTCACACTGTCGGTGCTCACGCCAACAATTTTGAAACCACGGTTCAGCAAGTCCGAATAATTATCACGCAAATTACAGGCTTCGGCTGTACATCCCGGCGTATCATCTTTCGGATAAAAATAGAGGATCACTTTGCTGCCCCGGAGACTATCCAGGGTAAAGGCATTGCTATTCTGGTCCAGAGCGCTGATCGACGGGGCTTTATCCCCAATTTTTACATTCATAAAAGTTAATTTTAATAATGACAAAAATATTGATTTTAATTGTTTTATGATTAACCTAAAGGCATTAGTTATCAAGGTTTACGAACAACTTCACGTCAAATTCTGCCGCTTCGACAATTTTTCATAAAACCGGCAGTAAGGTTTCATCCCACATTCATCACATGCAGGATTCCTGGCACGGCATACATATCTTCCGTGCAGAATCAGCCAATGGTGGGCCAGCGGTATTTTTTCCTCCGGAATGTGCTTTACCAGCTGCAATTCCGTCTGCAGCGGGTTTTTAGCACCGGTCGTCAGGCCAATCCGTGCAGCAACCCTGAAAACGTGCGTATCAACTGCCATCTTCGGCTGGTTATAAATAACCGAAACCATAACATGAGCTGTTTTGCGCCCCACTCCGGGAAGTTTCTGAAGATCTTCCGTGTTATCAGGGATAACCCCCCCGAACTTTTCCATAACCATTCTTGCCATATTTAACAGATGCAACGATTTATTGTTGGGATAGGAACAACTTTTTACAAGTTCGAACACCTCCTCCTTTTCTGCCGATGCCAGTGACCCCACATCGGGAAACCGCCTGAAAAACGACGGGGTAATCATATTGACCCTTTTGTCGGTACATTGTGCCGATAAAATGACAGATACCAGCAATTCATATGGATTTGAATACAGCAGCTCGGTTTCGGCAACCGGCATGTTTTCTTCAAAATAGGCCATAAAAGCTTTAAACCGTTCCGTTTTTTTCATCTTCTATAATGATTAATCGGAAAAACAGGTAAAAAATACCCGGTGGTTATGAAATAAATTTTTCAACATGAAAATATTTGGTATATCAATCTGAAAAGCAATGAGTTATGAAAAATGATTTAATATCTGATTTTGACAGATATTCAGAAGAAAAAACCATTATGTACCGACGGATTCACCCGTCGGACTATAATCTGAACAAACAGAATATGTTTTAAGGACTACTCCTCTCTCAATTCGAAACATGAAAGATGTTGCCCATTATTGAGGTCTTATAGATATTTAACGACCGGGAATAGTTCAGGATATTCCTGATAGTCAACGCTGCCGGGCCTGAATCGGCTTTCTTTTTATCCGAGTCAAATTCTATTCGCCTGATCTCCAGTAAATAGCGTTGTATGTCAAGTGGGGTAAAGGTTTTATCCATAGGCTGATTTAGTTGTTAAGGAACTATAACAGGCAAACGGATAAAACCGGTATTTATTTTTGGAATACGAAAAAAACTATAAGTTAAACTGTCAGGATAATATTCTTCTCTTTAACAATTTTCCTGAGGTTGATCAGCGCATAACGCATCCGGCCGAGGGCTGTATTGATACTGACATCGGTCGCTTCGGCGATCTCTTTAAAACTCATGTCGCTGTAATGGCGCATCATCAGCACTTCCTTTTGCTCATTCGGAAGCAGTTCAATGAGATTTCTGACATCTTCATGGATCTGGCTGGTAATGATCTGCTCTTCCACGGAAGGATCGGTTATCCTGACCAGGTTGAAAATATCAAAATCGTCGCTGGAATTGTTAACCACCGGCAATCGCTTTGCCCGCCGGTAATGGTCGATGATCAGGTTATGGGCAATCCGCATGACCCATTGGATGAACTTGCCCTCTTCCTTGTATGAGCCTGAACGAATCGTGTTGATCACCTTTATGAAAGTATCCTGGAAAATATCATCAGCAAGCTGGTCATCTTTAACGACCATGATGATATATGCAAAAACTTTGCGTTTGTGACGGTTGATGAGTAATTCCAGACTCTCCTCATTACCGTTTAAATATTTACCAATTAGCTCCTGATCGCTAATGATGGCAGCTTTCATAGTGCCTCCTTTTTTAGGTGAATACTGTAAAAAAGGGTAAATATTTAATCGATAATTTTCCTCCTGTAATTTAAAGGTCAGATGAAATATTTCAATTTACTTTCGATGAAAGAAGTGCAAATATAGTCAATAAAAAAATAAATGCAAGTGAATATTCATATTTTTGCTCTTTTTTTCCCAACAGATTAACTTGTTTTGCATGTCAGGCGCAGATTTCAGCCAGCTCGACCCGAAGAAATTCATCCTCGTCAAAGGCGCATCGGTCAACAATTTAAAGAACATCGACGTAGCTATTCCCCGGAACAGGATGGTAGTGATCACCGGGTTATCGGGTTCGGGAAAGTCGTCGCTGGCATTCGACACCCTGTATGCCGACGGGCAGAGGCGGTATGTGGAAAGCCTGAGCGCCTATGCACGGCAGTTCCTGGGAAGGATGAGCAAACCCCGGGTCGAATATATAAAAGGTATATCGCCGGCTATCGCTATCGAACAGAAGGTCAATACGCGCAATCCGCGTTCGACAGTCGCTACATCGACCGAAATCTACGATTATATCAAATTGCTGTTCGCCCGCACCGGTAAGACCTACTCGCCTGTCTCGGGCAAGCTGGTCAAGAGGCATACGGTAACGGATGTCACCGATTTTATCATGGCGCAGGAAGAAGAGCGCCGGGTAACCATCACCTGCCCCCTGATCAGGAAAGCCGACCGGGATATGAAAACCGAACTCACTTTGCTCCTGCAGCAAGGTTTCAACCGCCTGAGAATCAACGGTGATTTCATCCGGATTGAAGATGTGATCCATTCCGGCATTCCTGGCAAGGAGAAGGATATTGAGATCCTCATCGACCGGTTTTCTGTTAACCGGTCCGACGAAGATCTGGCCGGCCGGGTGGCTGATTCTGTTCAAACGGCATTTTATGAAGGCCATGGCATATGTACTGTCAGGGTTGAGGTTAATGGCCAGGAGACCCTTATTGAATTTTCCAACCGGTTTGAGCGGGACGGGATCGTATTTGAAGAGCCTTCCGTTAACCTGTTCAGCTTCAATAATCCTTACGGCGCATGCAAACGCTGCGAAGGTTTCGGCAGCATCATCGGCATCGATGAAGATCTTGTCGTACCAAACAAAGGATTGTCTGTATATGAGGATGCCATAGCCTGCTGGAAAGGGGAAAAGATGGGCGAATGGAAAGAACAGCTGGTGATGCATGCCTATAAATTCGACTTCCCCATCCACAAACCCTTTTATCAGCTGACCGATGAACAGCGCCTCCTGCTCTGGACCGGAAATCAGTATTTCCAGGGGCTGAACGAGTTTTTCAGGTTTGTGGAAGAACAGGCTTATAAAATCCAGTACCGGGTGATGCTGTCGAGGTACCGCGGCAAGACCGTTTGCCCCGAATGCAAAGGGACGCGGCTCCGGAAAGATGCGAATTATGTAAAAGTCGGCGGAAAATCGGTGAGCGAGATCCTGCTTTTGCCTGTTTCCCAGGCGCTGGCATTTTTCAAACAGGTAAATTTATCGGATCATGATCAGAAAGTTTCCCAGCGCTTGCTGACAGAGATAAAAACCCGCCTGCAATTTCTCGAAGATGTAGGCCTGGGCTATCTATCGCTGAACCGCCAGTCATCAACGCTATCGGGAGGAGAATCCCAGCGGATCAACCTGGCCACTTCGCTGGGCAGCAGCCTGGTCGGATCGATGTATATCCTCGACGAGCCCAGTATCGGACTGCATCCCCGCGATACGCACCGACTGATCAATGTGCTGATGAACCTGAGAAACCTGGGCAATTCGGTGATCGTTGTTGAACACGACGAAGAAATCATCAGAGCTTCTGATTATCTGATCGATATCGGGCCGCTGGCCGGCAGCCAGGGCGGTGAAGTCGTGTTTGCAGGGACTTTCGGACAAATGCAGGAAGACAATAAAAGCCTCACCTCTAAGTATATTTCAGGAGAAATGACCATTCCCGTTCCGAAAAGCAGGAAGCCGTGGAAGGAATATATTGAAATCATGGGCGCCCGTGAAAACAACCTGAAAGGGATCGATGTGAAGTTCCCATTGAATGTACTGACGGTTATAACCGGGGTCAGCGGATCGGGCAAGTCGTCGCTGGTGCGTAATATCCTGTACCCGGCCCTGAAAAAGATCTATGGCGGAAGCAGCGAGAAAACAGGGAACTATGGACGACTGGAAGGCGACTACAACCGGATCGGACAGGTGGAGTTTGTCGACCAGAACCCGATCGGCCGCTCTTCACGTTCTAATCCGGCTACATATCTGAAAGCCTGGGACGATATCCGTAATTTATATTCCGACCTGCAATTGGCAAAAGTCAGGGGATATAAACCGGGTTATTTTTCATTCAATATTCCGGGTGGAAGATGTGAAGAATGTGAAGGCGAAGGGGTGGTGAAGATCGAGATGCAGTTCATGGCCGACCTGAGCCTTACCTGTGAATCATGCGAAGGAAAAAGGTTCAAGGATGAGGTCCTGGATGTGCGGTTCCAGGATAGAAACATCGTCGATATCCTGGAAATGACTGTTGAGCAGGCCATTGCGTTCTTTTCATCTTCACAAACTCACATTTCCACCTGCCGGCGGATCGTTGAAAAGCTTCAACCGCTAAGCGATGTGGGCCTGGGCTATCTCCAGCTCGGCCAATCGTCGAGCACCTTAAGCGGTGGCGAAGCGCAGCGTATCAAACTGGCCTATTTTCTGACCAAAGGCGGAACTTCATCCCCTACCCTGTTCATCTTCGATGAACCCACAACCGGCCTGCACTTCCACGATATCAGCAAACTCCTCGACGCTTTCGAAGCCCTCATTAGCAAAAGGCACTCGGTGATCGTGATCGAGCATAACCCGGAGGTGATCAAATGCGCCGACTGGCTGATCGACCTGGGCCCGGAGGGAGGCGATGCCGGAGGACACGTTGTTTTTGCCGGCGTTCCCGAAGGCCTTGTTAATGTTGAGCGTTCGTTTACCGGAAAGTACCTGAAAGAAAAAATCAAATGAATTCAGTCCACAATCTTCAAATAAGATCCAAGATTGTAAACTGTAAACTGTAAACCGTAAATCCTACGATCCCATCCTTTGCCTTACCACCTCGAACAGAAGGACACCGGCGGCTACAGAGACATTCAATGATGATATCTCGCCCTGCATGGGTATCTGTACCATTTTATCACAAATCCGCAATAATTCGGGTGAAATGCCGGTCTCTTCCGAGCCCATGATGATCGCAGCCGGACCGGAATAATCGCCCGAAAAATAAGGTTCTTTACCGTGTTCGGTGGCGGCAAAGAGCGTGATCCCGCTCTCCCTGAGAAAAGCAGCGGTTGATTTCAACGACTTTTCACGGCATACCGGAATGCGCATCAGTGCGCCGGCGCTGGTCCTGACCGCTTCCTCGTTGATCTGGGCGCTGCCCTGCATCGGGATAATGATGCCATCGACACCTGCGCACTCGGCCGTGCGGCTTATGGCGCCGAAGTTGCGAACATCCGTAATTCCGTCGAGGATCAGGAACAGAGGTGTTTTTCCCTGCTCGAACACCATTTGCACCAGGTTTTCCAGTGAGCCATAGCTGATCTGCGAGATCATGGCGATCACTCCCTGGTGATTTTTCCGGGTAATGCGATCGAGCTTTTCCTGCGGGACGAACTGGAAAGGTATCTGGTACGTTTTGGCAAGTTGCAGCAGTTCGGCAGAAAAAGATCCCTGCAACCCTTTTTTAAACAAAATCCGGTCGATCTCTTTGCCACTTTTGATGGCTTCCGTCACCGGGTGCAAACCGTATATAAAGTTTTCTTTTTCCATTCTCTTGCTTAGTTTAGCGGTCAAGTATCATCGACGCCAGCTCTGAACAGTTACAAACCAAGGCTCTTTCAGCGTCGGGGAACGCAGTAGCATGTAATCGTTGTCAGTAAAGGGATTGATAACTTTCACAAAGGTAAATGTCAGGGAATTGCGATTCTGCGGCTCACCATAGATCCATTCTTCAAATCCTTCTCCACGGTAAACATATCCGGGTTTCCCGAAGATGATATATATAAGCCCTCGGTCGGTCTTCCAGCCCTCCTGGTATGAAGTAAACCATCGGTTCGCATCTTCGACATTCGAATAATATTTTTTGAACAACAATTGCGCCCGGTCGGGAGTGCGGGCCGTTTTCAGCCAGAAAGCATCGACGGCGGCTTTGACATTCTCCGATTCGGTAAGGGTATCGTATTCCTTGCGCGTAGTAATGTATCGCAGCGGATATCGCAGTTGCCCGGCAGTCGTAACCTCCGGAAAACCTTCAGGATAAAGGAAAATGGTTACGCCGTCACGGGAAATGGTATCCTGCCGGAAGTGGTAAAATCCCGGGCCGGCAAGCCTGATCCAGTCGGTCTGCCCGTTGAACACCGGCTGAAGGTAAAGGCTGTCGGGCTTGTAATCAAAGGATGGTTCATTTTCTTCGGTGTAAGGAGGCCTGGCTACAGGAAAGTCCCGGACATAACGGTTGACAATGAGGAAATTGAGGTCATTCCGGTTCGATACGATCCGGAACGGCTCTCCTTCCACCCGTTGATCCTTCCATATCAACTCATTATTGATATCCAAAAGAAGATAATTCTGCCGCGTCTGCCGGGAACTTTTATCGACCTCCCGGTAAACGGTTGTGCCCCCGCTCCGGTTTAAATCGTATAAGGTAATCTCAAGCAGGTACTTTTCGGGATAAAAAGTTTTCAATTCAAACGAATGGACCTTTTTTGCACTCTTTCCGTAGTTCAGCGAATCACCGGATATAACAGCCGAGCTATGCAGAACCTCCTTCTTTTCATACCCTTCCTTCAGATTATAGCTGAGCCTGTAATTGCAGGCATAAAGACCGGTAAAAGGGTCTTTCAGATAAACCAGATCATTGAACAACACCTCAACAAAAAGGGTTGAAGTGGAATCGGACGTGTGGTAAACGCAATTATTGAGTGTGGCAAATTGTTTATCAGGATGGTAGAGATACACCAGGTTTTGAAGGCTGACTTTTCCGGTCGTGCCGCAGCCGGTCAGAACCCCCATTCCGATGAACAGCAGCCAAAGTAACCGGTGCACAAGATTACTCTTCATCCTCGGGAAGTATTTTATCCGACAGCGACTTCTCAGTTTTGACTCCCAGGCTGATCAGGTTCTGAGCCTGGCGCACCAGGTTTCCCTTCCCGCTGGTCAGCTTTTTGTGCGCATCCTGGTATGTATTCTGAACGGAATTGATCTGGTTTCCCAGTTTTTCCATATCTTCGATAAAGTTCACGAATTTATCGTACAGGTTTTTCCCCTGGCGCGCTATTTCCATCGCATTCTGCGTCTGCTTTTCGTGCTTCCAGATCGATTCGACTGTTTTCAGGGTCGCCAGCAAAGTTGTCGGGCTAACGATGACGATCCTCCGTTGCCAGGCATAACCGAACAGTTCCGGGTCGTGCTGGACTGCCAGGCTGAAAGCCGATTCGAGCGGCATGAACAGCAGTACGAAGTCGGGTGTATCCAAAGTCAAAGCACCTGTGTAATTCTTTTCGCTCAATCCCCGGATATGTTCCCTGACCGATTCCAGGTGGGCCTTCTGCCATTTTTCCTTCTCCTCGTCGCTGCTTCCGTTGATAAACCGGTCATAAGCGACCAGTGATACTTTTGAGTCGATAATGATATGTTTCTTATCGGGCAGTGCGATTACGACATCGGGTCGTAATACGGTACCCTCTTCCGACCGGTCGGTGTACTGGGTATAATACTCCTTGCCTTTTTCCAGCCCTGACTGCTCCAGTATCCGGTCGAGGATCAGCTCGCCCCAGTTGCCCATCTTCTTGGAATCGGACTTCAGGGCCCGCGTCAGGTTGTTGGCTTCTTCGCTGATCCTGACATTGAGCTTGTGGAGGTTCTCAATGGCGTCTTTAAGCTGGGTTTGTTCTACCAGTCCTTTCTGGTAAGTATCGTCGACCTTTTTCTCAAATTTCTCAATTTTCTCCCGCAGTGGTACCAGGATATCTCCAATATTCTTTTGATTCAGATGGGTAAACTCCCGGGAATTCTCACGGAGAAGCCGGTTGGCAATATTCTCGAACTCGGTTGCAAACTTCTTCTGCAACTCTTCCAATTCGCTCTTCTGGGTGGTGAGCTTTTCTCTCATGTTGTCAATCTCACCGGCCTGGCGGGCATGGCCGGCAACCAGCTCAGATTTTGCACTTCGCTCATCTTCAAGGCTTTTCTCCAGTTTCAGGATCTCACTGCGTGCCTGCATCAACCGTTCGTTCAAAATCCCGTTTTCTTTATCCGATTCCGCGAGCTGCTCTTTCAGAAAAGCGACCTTTTTGCCCGAAACAGTTCTCCCGATCAGCCAGGTAATTAACACCCCGATTATTAATGCAATTCCCGAATATAAAATGATCATGACCATTTTTTCGATAAAAATAACCATTTCGGAAAGTCATTCTTGCATTACGGTGCAAATTTCCTTACATTTACCACAAACCTTTGGTAATGAAAACACCGGCATTATTTCTGGCGTATTTGATGCTTATATCCTTTTCCGGGGCGATCAATATTTACGGACAAAGTTCCAGTCCTGTAAAGCCTTTTGGTGAACCCGAATTTATCCAGGATTTTCTTTGTTCGGAAGTCATTTACCCGGAAACGGAACTGTCGGAAGGAATAGAGGGAAAAGTAATCATATCGTTCACCGTAGAGCCGGATGGACAGGTCAGTCAGTTCGGGCTAAAAGAGAATATTTCGCCCGGGCTCGATGCCGAAGCGGTCAGGTTGTTCGGTATGCTGCTCTGGGAGCCGGCCACCGAATTTGGGAATCCTGTCAGGTCAGTCGGTGAATTTCCGGTTGACTTCAATATAAAAAAATACAAGAAACATTGTAAAGCCAGGGGATACGAACGTACAGAACTCCCCTTCCAGCCGGTCGATTCGTCGAATATCGTTTATGAAACCGGCCAGACCGACCGAAAGCCATATCCGTTGTTTTCCGAGCCGGGGATGAGCTTTAACCGGTTCATCTCACAAAATATAAGTTACCCTGAAACGGCTTACAGGCAAGGGATCTCAGGCACCGTTACCCTAAAGTTTGTTATAGAAACCAGCGGCAGGGCCTCTAACATAAAGATTATCAATCCCGTAGGTGGAGGATGCTCGCAGGAGGCAATACGACTCTTAAAATTGCTACGCTGGATGCCCGGTATTAAAGGCCAGGGAGCGGTCAGGACTTTCATGAAGATAGATATCGGCTTTAAACTGCCGGAGAATTCTGAAATGAATATGTTCGAGAACTCCCAGATGAACCCGAACTGATCAGCGGAGGCGCTCGACCGAACGGACCAGCTTCTCATCCTTTAAAATCGACCGGTTGGCCAGGATCAGGAAAACCAGCGCCACCAGCGGAAAATAGATTCCCGCTTCGCTCAGGTAATCGGGTGAAACAAACAGATTTTTCTCGATAATGCTGGCATAGATAAACAGGATCAGCGCGATCATCACTATCTCAAGCAACACGGCGAACCGGACCAGTTTCATCTGTGTTATCCTGTTTTTGTAAAGAAAGATAGTGATAACCGTAAGGATGATAACCCCGATATTCAGCACCAGCAAAGGCAACGTGGTCATGAAGGTAAATATCGGCTGTTCTCCCGGTTCCAGCGGAACCTGGTTTTGCAGTTCATAGATATAGAATTTATACGTGGCATGACTGGCATATATGCCGGCCAGCGGGAAAAAGAACAGCAAAATGGAGGCTAAGGCCGCCAGGATCAGGAACAATGATTGAATACGTTGAATCATAATGCGATGCTTACAGATAAAAATTGAATTCAGTAAAAACCCGAATGCAAAGATAACTTGTTAATTTTGCCATCAGGCCGGCACGAAAGAAATTAATCCTCTATTTATGTATCCAAAACTGAGCGACCTGATAAACGATCTCCTGGGAACCAATCTCCACCTGCCCTTCCAGACCTATGGGTTCTTTGTGGCGATGGGTTTTGTGGCGGGAGGACTGATCCTGTTCCTGGAGCTTACACGCAAAGAGAAAGAGAAGATCATTTTCGCACAGCCCCGCAAGAAAAAGAAAGGCAAACCGCCGGTTCTGGAAACAGTGATGGTAAGGCCCCGGGAACTGACGACAAACATCATCCTGGTAGCGGCTGTCTCGGGAGTTATCGGCGCCAAAATATTCGATGTGATCGAGCATCTCGACCGTTTATTTGAAGATCCGGCCGGCACCTTGTTTTCCTTCAGCGGGCTCGCCTTTTACGGCGGCCTGATCACCGCGGCATTCACGGTCTCCTGGTATGTCGAAAGGCACAAGATCCCATGGGCTGTAAATGCCGACGCTGTTGCACCCGGGCTGATGCTGGCTTACGGTGTCGGACGGATCGGATGCCAGCTTTCGGGCGACGGGTGCTGGGGAATCGTAAATCCCGAACCCAAGCCGGAGTGGCTCTCCTTCCTGCCCGACTGGATGTGGGCTTTCAACTACCCGCACAATGTGATCAACGAAGGGGTGCTGATCCCCGGCTGCTCGCGGGCAAACTGCCATGTTTTGCCCGAGGCCGTTTTTCCGACGCCATTCTATGAAACCATCATGGCACTGATCCTTTTCGGCATCCTCTGGAGCATCCGGAAAAAGTTTTCCATACCGGGGTACATGTTCTCCACTTATTTGATCCTGAATGGAATAGAGCGGCTTATCATCGAGCAGTTCCGGGTCAACAGGCGTTATGATCTGCTGGGAATGGAGGTGACACAAGCAACGGTCATTGCCGTGGGTTTAATCCTGGCGGGCATAGCCGGATCCTTTTTATTCAGACGATTTCATAATAGAAAAGTAAGTATTTTAAACACAAAGAACACAAGGGATAGCACAAAGGGGCACAAAAGAAGTTGAAACTTCTTGCGCCTTCGGGAATTACACAGCTTGACTGTTCAGAAAATATATCAACCATGAATTTTGAAAGACTGGTCCGAGAGGTTGTTGAACTGTGCCGGAACGACGGACAATATATCCGGCAGCAGCTTGAACTGCTCCGGGCTAAAGATATCGAGCTGAAAGACGATCACAATTTTGTGACCTATGTTGACCGGAATTCGGAAGCCATGCTGGTGGAGAATCTATCGAAATTGACGCCGGGCTGCGGTTTTATTGCCGAAGAGAATGATTACGGGAGTTCCGGCGCTGGGTTGAAATGGGTAATCGATCCGCTCGACGGCACCACCAATTTTGTGCATGGGATTCCGTTATTTGCCATCAGTGTCGGCCTGATGGAAGGAGACCGGGTGGTTGCAGGCGTGGTGCACGAAGTCAACCGGGGAGAAAGTTTTTATTCCTGGGGGGACGGGCGGGCCTATCTGAACGGAAAGGAGATCAGGGTAACAGAAGCCCTGACCTTGAAGAACAGTCTTCTGGTCACCGGATTTCCATATATCCGGGATCATATCCTGGATGAGTACATGAACCTGTTCAAGGAGTATATCCGCCGGAGCCAGGATTTGCGCCGGCTGGGCTCGGCGGCAACCGACCTGGCTTATGTGGCAGCGGGACGATTCGAAGGGTTCTATGAGATCAGCCTGAATTCCTGGGATGTGGCCGCCGGATCATTCCTGGTGGAACAAGCCGGTGGAAGAGTAACCGATTTCCAGGGGGGTGATGACTTTATCTTCGGCCGGTCACTGATTGCCAGTAACGGTTTCGTGCATGACGAAATGCTGGCGGTGGCAGGGGAATTTTTTAACATAAAAGCAAAATAACACTAAATAATAGTAGATGAGATATATAGGATTCAATTACCAGGCATTCGTTGCATTTTTAATTATCCTGACCGGAATTCACTTTATTTCTGTTGCCCAGGATGATAATGATCAGAAGAACAGCCCTGTACAGGTGTATAAATTCGACATCAAAAAAGAAATCGCACCGCCGGTCTGGCATTCGACGAAAAAAGCGCTGGAAGAAGCGGTGGCGCAAAATGCCGATGTTATCCTGATCGAAATGAGCACCTACGGCGGTATGCTGGAGTCGGCCGACTCCATCCGTACCAAAATCCTCAACTCCCCTATCCCGGTGATCTGCTTTATCCATCACAACGCCGCATCGGCCGGGGCTTTGATCGCTATCGCCTGCGACAGCATCTACATGTCGACCGGCTCTTCCATCGGGGCAGCTACGGTGGTCGACCAGGCCGGCCAGGTGGTGCCCGACAAATACCAGTCGTACATGAGGGCCATGATGCGTGCCACCGCCGAAGCCACCGGCAGAGACCCGAATATTGCCCAGGCGATGGTCGACCCGAGAATAGAAATCGAAGGGGTGATCGATTCGGGCAGCGTCCTCACTTTCACCGCATCGGAAGCAATGAAATTCGGCTACTGCAACGGAATAGCCGAAACTGTCGATGAAGTCATAGGGAAAGCCGGCATAAAAGACTACGAAATTATCGAGCAGAAGCTCACCGCCATCGATAAAATCATCGGGTTCCTGATCAGCCCGGTCATCAGCGGAATCCTGATCATGGTCATCGTCGGTGGAATCTATTTCGAACTCCAGACGCCCGGGATCGGTTTCCCTTCCATCGCAGCCGTCACCGCTGCACTCCTCTATTTCGCGCCCCTCTACCTCGAAGGGCTGGCCGCACACTGGGAAATCCTCATCTTTATCGTCGGGATCATCCTGGTGGCCATCGAGATCTTTGCCATACCCGGCTTCGGTATTGCCGGGATTTCCGGTATCGTACTCATAATCACCGGCCTGACCCTCAGCATGATCGGGAATATCGGCCTCGACTTCAGGCCTGTCAACTTCAACAACTTTATCGTCTCCTTCTTCATCGTGATCATCTCGATCTTCCTTTCGATCATCGGTTCCTATTTCCTGACCAAATCGATGTTCTCACGAAACCGGATCTTCGGGTCGCTGGCGCTGGAAACCGTGGAAAGCGCCGAGGAAGGATACACGACTTCCGACAGCAGTTATAGGGAGATGGTCGGAAAAACGGGCACGGCCCATTCGATCCTGCGACCGGTGGGAAAAGTGAATATCGGCGGCGAAATCTACGACGCTACCGCCCTGACCGGCTATATCGACAAAGGGGAGAAAATCGAGGTCATCAGGTACGAAACCACACAACTTTTCGTTAGAAAGATTGAAAACTGATAGCTGAAACCATTGGGCGTTTCCGGGATAAAATGCCTCACTACTTGCACCTTTCCGGGGCCTAAGGAACTCCGGGACCCGGAACGCCCAACTTTCATATTCGATTTTCGATGGTCGATCTGAAAAAATCTAAGATCGCAAACTGTAAACTGTAAATTGTAAATTGTAAATTCCAGATTCTGCTCCCGTATCCTTTATCCCCGATTATTCCTTTATCTTTGGCAAAATTATTTTGAATGATATTAATTGCAGATGCCGGGGCGACCAAGATCCAATGGGTGGTCATCCACGACGGAAAAGCCGGCAATCCTTTTGAAACGAATGGTTTCAATCCCTACTTCATGGCGCCGAAGATCCTCGAAGACGCCGTGGAAAAAGACCTGGTACCCTTTCTGAGTCCCCCGCATATCAAACAGATCTATTACTACGGCGCCGGATGTTCAACCGTTCAGAAATGCGGTATCGTCGACGATGTGCTGCGTGATATCTTTGAGAATGCCGATATCGATATCCATCACGACCTGCTCGGGGCCGCCCGGTCATTGTTCGGAAAAGTGGAAGGCATTGCCTGCATCCTTGGAACGGGATCCAATTCGTGCCTGTACGACGGGAAAACCATCCTGGAGAATGTCACTTCGCTGGGCTACCTTTTCGGCGACGAAGGCAGCGGCGCCTACATGGGCAAGCTGTTCCTGACCGAATACCTCAGGAAAAGAATGCCGCAGCATCTTACAGAAGAGTTTGACCGCAAATTCGGCTTCACGGTGGAAAATATCCTGGATTCCGTTTATAACAAACCTCATCCCAACCAGTTCCTCTCCTCTTTCTCAAAATTTATCGGGGAACATAAAGAGGATGAATTTATCAAAACGATTGCCCGGCAGAATTTTCGTGATTTTTTCAGGGAACAGGTGACCCGGTACACTGATTACAAACAAAAGCCGCTGGGTGTGATCGGTTCCGTGGGTTTTCATTACCAGGAGATATTCAGGGAAGTAGCTTCGGAGCACGGCCTGGCAGTTTCAAAACTGGTGCAGTCACCGCTGCAGGGCCTCGTGGAGTACCACGGGGGAAAATAATTCCGGGTCAATCCAGGTAACGGTTTTATCCTTCCTGAACCAGGTCATCTGCCGTTTGGCATACCGCCGCGTATTGATCTTTATCTTTTCAGTCGCCTCTTCCAGGCTCCATTCTCCATCGAGGTAACAGAATATTTCCTTGTAGCCGACGGTATTCAGTGCATTCAGGTGCCGGTATGAAAACAGTCCTTTCACTTCGTCGACCAGTCCCGCCCCGATCATCTCATCGGTTCGCCTGTTGATCCGCTCTGTCAGCTTCTCCCTTGAAATCTCCAACCCTATTTTGACAATCCTGAACGAACGGTCTTTCAGCTCGCCTTTACGGTAACCGGAATAGGGCTTACCGGTGATCAGGCAAACCTCTACAGCCCGCAGCAGGCGCTGCGGATTGGAAATATCGACGGTATTGAAATAACCGGGATCGAGTTTCTGTAATTGCTCCTGCAGGTATCCTATGCCTTTCTCCCTGTATTTTTCCGTCAATTGTTTCCGGATCTGCGGATTGTGCTCGGGTTGTTCATCGATCCCATGGCAAACGGCATCGATATAAAGTCCTGATCCACCGCACATCACGACAACGTCGTGCTTTTCAAACAACACCTCAAGCAATTCAATTGCATCGTTCTCAAACCTGGCAATGTTATAATCTTCGGTTACGGAAAGATGGCCGATAAAATGATGCCTTACGGCAGATAATTGCTCCGGCGATGGTTTTGCCGTTCCGATGGAGAGCTCCCTGTAAAACTGCCGCGAATCGGCCGAAATGATCTCCGTATCAAGCCATTGCGCTGCCCGGATCGCCAATTCGGTCTTTCCCGATGCCGTCGGCCCTAAAATTATAAGCAATGTTTTCGCGACAGGTGAACTCAAAACTCAACATTAAACATTCAACATTTCCTTAGTCCCAGTCTCTCTCCTTCTGCAATCATCAGCCGGTACGCTTCATCGAAGTCGTTATGGATTATTCCGTCGAGGATCGCTTCGCGGATGGCATTTTTAATGATCCCCACCTCTTTTCCCGGCGGGATGCCGAATGTCTCCATGATCAGCTCGCCCGTGACCGGTGGCTGCCAGTTCCTGATCCGGTCTTTCGCCTCTACCTCCACCAGTTTTTTCCTCACCAGCTCGAAGTTTTTCATATACCGGATCACCTTTTCACGGTTCTTGGAGGTAATATCGGCTTCGCAAAGCAGCATCAGGTCGTCGATATCGTCTCCGGCGTCGAACAGCAGGCGCCTGACGGCCGAATCAGTCACCTCTTCCTGTGAAAGAACGATCGGGCGGAGGTGCAGCAGCACCATCTTCTGGACATATTTCATCCGTTCATCCACCGGCATGCGCATTCTCTGAAACAGCTTCGGGATCATCTTCGCGCCGACAAACTCGTGGGCGTGAAATGTCCAGCCGGCGCCCTGTTCAAACTTCTTTGTCACCGGTTTGGCAATATCGTGTAAAATGGCCCCCCAGCGCAGCCAGAGATTGTCAGATTTAGCCGCAACATTGTCAAGTACTTGCAACGTATGGTGAAAATTATCCTTATGCCCAATCCCGTCGATGTATTCAGCCCCTTTCAACGCCACAAACTCCGGAAAGATCAGCTTTAACAGGCCGGAGTCCATCAGCAGGTTAAACCCGACGGAGGGCTTTTTCGAGAGAATTATCTTCTCCAGTTCATCGTTGATCCTTTCCCGGGAAATGATGTTTATTCTATCCGCATTCCTGCGGATCGATTCAAATGAGCCTTTTTCAATGACAAAATCAAGCTGGGTGGCAAAACGGATGGCCCGCATCATCCTCAGCGGGTCGTCGGAATAGGTTTTATCGGGTGAAAGGGGTGTTTTGATAAGGCATTCTTCCATATCGTGAAATCCGCCGAAAGGATCGAGGAGCGTTCCCAGGTCTTTGCTGTTCAGGCTGATAGCCAGCGTATTGATCGTAAAATCGCGCCGGTTCTGGTCGTCTTCCAGGCTCCCGTCTTCCACGATTGGTTTGCGTGAATTGGCCCGGTAGGATTCTTTCCTGGCCCCGACAAACTCAACGACCCACTCTACATCCTGCTCGTGAAACCTGACCATGGCGGTGCCGAAATTGCGGAAAACGTTTACTGATGCTCCCTTTCCGATTTTCTGCGCATAGATCTCCGCCAGCTCGATGCCACTGCCGATCACCACAACATCGATATCTTTGGTCGTGCGGCTCAGGATCCGGTCGCGGACATACCCCCCCACAACATAAGCGGGGTGACCGTATTGCTTCACGGCCGCCAGCAACGGCTTGAATACGGGAAGATCAAGATATGATTTGAAGCGGTATTCCATCAGCGGATGCAAAAGTAAGCAAAACGGGCAAATCCCGGCTTACTGTGCCCCAAATTCCTGCCGGATGGTAATGTATCCGGGGTATTCCAGCGGGGTGGAACCGATGAGAATGGTCGGTTTTGCTTTCAGCTTGATCCGCGTGGGTTTGGTGCCCGTCCCGGCCAGGTTCAGCACAAAATTGATCAGGGCATCGGCCGATTTTCCATTGAGTGATTTCATCAGGTCGAAATTGATCAGAACCGGAAACTGTGTCGTGGAATTAGCCGGAATTTCCACCCGCTGGTTTAAAACTCCCCGGGTCATCTCCGCATCGTCGATGATCAGTATCCAGTCGAGCTTGTTCATCGCAGCCAATGTCGGATTTGGATTCTTAGCCGAGATGTTCAGGTCGAAGGTAAGTGGCAGCGTGCCGGAAGCCACCGCAGCGCCTATTTTTGTTATTTCGAGAATACCAACCTGCGAAATGGAGGTTTTATCCTGCATGCTCACCCCGCCCAGCTTCATATTGCGGGCCGATTCGATCCGGAAATCACACTTGCCGAAATTTTTCATCTCGGAGGTTTGCTGTAGAACGGAACATGAGGTGAACATCCACGTCGAGAGGATAAGAAAAGAGAAAAGTAAAGGCAATGTTCTGATCTTCATGATTTTTTATTTAAATAGTATAGCTTTGCAACAATTTCAATCTGATGCTGCGCTTTATTCAACGCCAGGAAACCGATCCTTATTATAACCTTGCTGCAGAAGAGCACATTTTTCAGTCCGCGGCAGAGGATACCTTTATGACCTGGAGGAATAATCCTGCCGTCATCATCGGAAAACATCAGAATGCGCTGAAGGAGATCAATACGGATTTCGTTGAAAAATATCAGATCCCGGTCATCCGAAGGATCACCGGGGGAGGAACTGTTTACCATGATCCGGGCAACATCAATTTCTCCTTTATTTTTACCCAAAGAAGAGAAAATCTCATTGATTTCAGGGAATTCACCCGGCCCATCATTCTTTTTCTTCATAGCCTGGGACTGGATGCGGCTTTTGAAGGCAAAAACAATATCACGGTGGATGGATGGAAAGTTTCCGGCAATTCCGCTCACCTGTACAAAAATAAAATCCTTTATCACGGCACCTTGTTGTTTGATACTGACCATGAGAGGCTGGAAAAAACTATCCGGGGCAACGAAAGGTTGTTTAAGGACAAATCAGTGGGTTCCATAAGGTCTAAGACTATAAATATCAAAGAAATAACCAAGAATGAGATCTCAATGGATCAATTCATATCTCAATTTCAGAAATTTATTTTTAATTATTTCGAGGGGTATTCGCTGCATATTCTAAATGAAGAGGATCGGTCATCCATTAAAAAACTTGTTGATACTAAATATAAAAGTTATGAATGGAACTTCGGATACTCTCCTGATTACGTGTTTAATAATAGATTTTATTTCAAAGATGAAGAATATGCAGTCAGTATCCAGGTAAAGAAAGGAAAGATTGAACTGGCTGATATTAAAGGACCTGCAACAAATATAATCACATTAAACCAGCTGGAAACTTTACTTTCAGGCCTTTATCACCAGAAATCCTCTATACGAAAGGCCTTTGATCAGATTCCTGTCAAAACACCCTCCTTGACTGAATTTTTGAACTTTTTGATCTCAAAATTGTTTTGATCATCTGTGAACTTTTGTAAAACATTATGAACCTCGAACAGACATTCAATAAACTTTGGGAGGGATACACCTCACAAAATCCTGCCGTGCAACAGGTTTACGACCTTTTTATCCGGGAAGGCGAACGGGTGGTGAACGACCATATTGCGTTCCGCACCTTCAATGATCCCCGCGTCAATATTGACGTTATCTCAAAACCTTTCCTGTCCAACGGTTATGTTGAAAAAGGGACGTACCGTTTTGAAGAAAAAAAATTGTTTGCAAAGCATTACGAGCATAAAAAAGACCCTGAGGCCCCTCGCGTATTTATCAGCGAACTGCTTATCCAGAACTTCAGTCTTTTTCTGCAAGAATCTGTTTTACAAGCGCTTGATCAAATTTCCTTAGAAAGAATTGATGCGGATGGTTTGATCTTCTCCGGAAGAATTTGGGAAAAACCCTCATTCGAAATTTACAGCAAACTCAAGGAAGAATCGGAATACGCTGCATGGGTCTATGTTTTCGGCTTTTGTGCCAATCATTTTACGGTTTCTGTGAATTATCTCCAACGGCATAACACCCTTGAAAAGGTGAACAGCCTGCTGAAATCCAGCGGATTCCTGATCAACGATGCAGGTGGTGAGATCAAAGGCACACCGGAAGAGCTATTGGAGCAATCTTCCATCAAGTCAGGGATCGTGAAAGTCAGATTCGTCGAAGGCGATTTCGAAATTCCCGGTTGCTATTATGAATTTGCCCGCCGATATCCGGATGAGAACGGGAAACTTTATTCGGGATTTATCGCCAAATCGGCCGATAAAATCTTTGAAAGCACCAATTTCTATAAGAAGTAAAGCAGAAAAAAGGGTTAATTTTGGCTCCCATGAGCCCGGATTCATTAAATACCTCACTCGAAGCGCTGCGCAGATCGCTGGAAGGCGACCTTTTCACCGACGAATCCTACCGTATTTTGCATGCCACCGATGCCTCGGCATACCGTGAAATGCCCATTGCAGTTGCCCGTCCAAGAACAAAGGAGGATATCCGCAAACTGGTAACTTTTGCCTGCGAGAACGGCACATCGCTTATTCCGCGTACGGCCGGCACCTCCCTGGCTGGCCAGGTTGTGGGTAACGGAATTGTGGTGGATGTATCGAAATATCTCAATAACATCCTGGAGATCAATGCGGAAGAGCGCTGGGTGAGAGTTGAGCCGGGTGTCGTGCTGGATGAATTGAACATGGCTGTTGCCCGTTTTAGCCTCTTCTTCGGTCCCGAAACTTCCACTTCAAACCGGTGCATGATCGGGGGAATGGTCGGCAACAACGCCTGCGGGGCGCATTCCATTATCTATGGAAGCACACGTGACCATCTGATCTCGCTTAAGGCCATTCTGAGCGACGGGTCCGACGCGGAATTCAAACCTATTACGCCGGAGGAATTTGAACGGAGATGTGATGGGGATTCCCTTGAAGCTGCAATCTACCGGAATATCCGTGAATTGCTTAAGGAGCCCGGCGTTCAGGAAGAGATCCGCAGGGAATTTCCCGATCCGAAGATAAAAAGGCGAAATACCGGGTATGCCATTGACCAGTTGCTTGAATATTACCCATTTAGTGCTAACGGTCAGCCATTTAACTTCTGCAAAATACTGGCCGGTTCGGAAGGCACGCTGGCATTTTCGACAGAAATCAAACTGAATCTCGTTCCGCTCCCCCCGAAACAAAAGATTCTGCTCTGTGCTCATTTCAAAACGCTCGAGGAGGCGCTCCAGGGAAACCTGGTTGCGCTGAAACACAATCCCGGCGCAGTGGAACTGATGGACAAGTTCATTCTCGACTGCACCCGCGATAATATTGAGCAGCGCAAGAACCGGTTTTTTATTGAAGGTGATCCGGGCGCCATCCTGATCATTGAGTTTGCGCGAGAGACCCGGGAGGAATTGGAGGCTATCACCAGCAAAATTACAGAGGATTTCCGGTCTGCCGGCCTGGGCTATCACTACCCGGCCGTTACGGGTGCCGATATTCCCAGGGTATGGGCCCTTCGCAAAGCCGGGCTTGGAGTTCTGACAAATATACCCGGCGATGCCAAACCGGTATCGGTCATAGAAGACACAGCGGTGAACCCCGAAAATCTACCGCAGTACATTGCCGAATTCAAAGAGATTCTGGCCGGGCACGGGCTGGAATGCGTGTACCATGCGCATATCGCCACGGGCGAACTGCACCTGAGGCCTGTGCTGAACCTGAAAGATCCGGCAGATGTGAAGAAATTCCGGGCTATTGCCACCGACACAGCACGGCTGGTTAAGAAATTCCGGGGTTCATTCAGCGGCGAGCACGGCGACGGAAGGGTCAGGGGCGAATTCATCCCGCTGATGATCGGGGAAAAGAATTATGAGATCCTCCGGAAGATCAAGCAGGCCTGGGATCCCGGCAATATCTTCAATCCCGGCAAGATCACCGGGACTGCGCCGATGGACACCAGCCTGCGCTATGAGCCGGGCCGGGCCACGCGGCAATTTAAGACGGTTTTCGATTTTTCGCACGACGGCGGTATCCTGCGGGCTGCCGAGAAATGCAACGGCTCGGGCGACTGCCTCAAATCGCACCTGATCGGCGGAACTATGTGCCCGAGTTATATGGCAAGCAAAGATGAAAATGCCACCACCCGGGCCAGGGCCAATATCCTGCGCGAATTCCTGACACGCTCCGATCGGAAGAATCCCTTCAGCCATAAAGAGATTTACGATGTTATGGATCTTTGCCTTTCGTGCAAGGGATGTAAGTCAGAATGCCCGTCGAATGTAGATATTGCCAGGTATAAAGCCGAATTCCTGCAGCATTATTACGATGAGCACGGCGTGCCGCTGCGGTCGCTGGCAGTAGCTAACATTACCCGGCTGAACCGGCTGGGAGCTATCTTGCCCGGCGTTTACAATTTCATGGTCCGGAACCAAACGATCTCAGGCCTGATGAAGAAAGTCCTCGGGATGGCTCCCCAACGACCCCTACCCGCTTTACACCCTTACACCCTTAACACCTGGCTAAACAAGTATAACCAGATCTTGCCTTCCGGTCTGCCTCAGCGGCAGGTCTGGCTCTTCATCGACGAGTTCACCGAATTCAACGATGTGCCGGTAGGCATCGCCACAGTCAAATTGCTCAATGCACTGGGCTACAAGGTTCTGACCTGCCAGCATCCGGAAAGCGGGCGGACCTATCTTTCAAAAGGTTTAGTTCGGGCTGCCAGGAAATATGCCATTGATAATGTGATGACTTTTAAGGATAAAGTGAGTGAGGATGTTCCGCTGATCGGGATTGAGCCTTCTGCCATTTTATCTTTCCGCGACGAATATCCCGACCTGGTCGGGCCGGAATTGAAAGATTTCGCCACCAAATTATCGAAGAACTGCCTGATGTTCGACGAGTTCTTCATGAGAGAAATAAAATCGGGGAACATTAGCAAGGACCATTTCACAAGATCAAAAGCCAATATCAAATTGCACGGGCACTGCCATCAGAAAGCCCTGTCCACCACCGGTCCGACAAAGGAGATGCTTTCATTCCCTGAGAATTACACTGTGGAAGAGATACCATCGGGATGTTGCGGAATGGCGGGCTCGTTCGGTTACGAAAAGGAGCATTATGAATTATCGATGAAGGTCGGTGAATTGGTATTGTTCCCGGCAGTAAGGCAATCAGATCAAACTTTTATTATTGCTGCGCCCGGCACCAGTTGCCGCCACCAGATCAAAGACGGAACGGGAAGGGAAGCTTTGCATCCGGTGGAAGTGATGTGGTCGGCAATCGATCCCTCGCTACGCCCGGGATGACGGTTTGGAGATTTGAAGTGCAGCTCTATATGGAGGCATATACAATATGCTCACACCTGGAATGTCTTGCCTTCTTCAGCGATCATTGTCTCCGGAAAAACTTCCTGTGCTTCTCGCAGCAGCCCATCCGAATCTTTATAACGGGCTGAGAAATGCCCGATAACCAGCTTTTTAGCATTGGATTTCAATGCGATCGTTGCGGCTTCGCGCGCTGTCGTATGAAATTTGGCCTTCGCATCGGCCGACTTGTCTTCCATAAATGTTGCCTCATGATATAACAGGTCACAATCACGGATGATGGGAATGACAGGCTCATGGTAAGCAGTATCGGTGCAATAAGCGTATGATCTCGGCGCTGTTGATTCGTCTGTTATCGTATGATTGGGGTAGTGTTTTCCGTTTTCATCCGTAAAATCCTCTCCCCTTCTTATCCGTTCATAATATTCGACAGGAACCTTGACACTCCTGGCGAAATCTTTTCTGATCCTTCGCAGACCACTCTTTTCCTGGATCAGAAATCCGCAGGTCGGCACCCGGTGGTTCATCGGGATCGTGGAAACGCTGATCTGCTCATCTTCATAAATAGTTCGATTGATCTCCGGGTCAATCGGATGAAAGACAAGGGGATACACCAGGGTTGTATTGGAAAGCTCAAGCTGAAGGTCGATCAGGCGTTTCAGAGGTTCAATGGCGAAAATATGCAAAGCGTCTTTCCTTCCCAGGATATGCATGGTGTTGATCAGGCCGATCAATCCAAAATAATGATCGCCATGAAGATGAGAAATAAAGATATAATTGATCTTCTGTATCCGCAAACCGGCTTTTCTCAACTGCACCTGTGTCCCCTCTCCGCAATCCAGCAGCAAGGTCCGGTTGCGGACTTTCACAACCTGTGCGGTCGGATTCCTGTCACCCGTAGGGATTGCAGCTCCTGATCCCAGTATTGTCACGGTAAAACTCATGATTCCAAAAATAGTTAATTTATAAAAAAAGAGCGCCCCGGAAATCGAAGCGCTCTGTTATTGGGATAATTTCGGGATTAAGCTTCGGGTTCGGCGTCAAATTTGATCTCCGGCGCCTCTTCAGCCTTGGGTTCGGCTTTAGCCTTACCTTTGGATTTTTTCTCCTCTTTTTCCGGTTTTTCGGCTGTAGCCTCTTTCTCAGCCTTAGCTGCTTTTTCGGCTTTAGCTTTCTTCTCGAGTTTTTCCAGCTTCTCCTTATTCTCCAGCTTCTCCTGTTTTTCCATGTCGGTCTTCAGCGAAACAAGGGCTTCAAGGTCGCCGAGGGTGGTCTTTTCGACATTGTCCTGGACTTTCTTTACAGCCTTGTTAGTTGTACGCTGCTCCCTCTTCACTTTGCCGTCTTCCTTGTCGCGTTCTGCCCTGGCTTCATCCTGGTGGACGCGCGCATGGCTGAGGATGATCTTCTTGTTTTCCTTGGAGAATTCAATGACCTTGAAATCAAGGTTATCATCAACTTTTGCCATTGAGTTGTCGGCTTTGGCAGCATGGCGGGTCGGTACAAATCCTTCAACACCGTAAGGCAGGGAAACGATGAATCCTTTATCGTTCGCTGAAACGACTGTTCCCTGGTGTACTGAACCGAGCGTAAACACCGATTCGAACACATCCCACGGATTTTCCTCCAGTTGTTTGTGGCCTAAGCTCAGGCGTCTGTTTTCGGTATCGACATCGAGCACGATCACTTCGATCTGTTCGCCGATCTTGGTAAATTCGGCCGGGTGCTTGATCTTCTTCGACCAGCTCAGGTCGGAGATGTGGATCAGGCCGTCGACGCCCTCTTCCAGTTCGACAAAGATGCCGAAATTGGTAAAATTACGGACGGTAGCCGTATGCTTGGAGTTGATCGGGTATTTCTGCACGATGTTTTCCCACGGATCGGGCACAAGCTGCTTCATTCCCAGCGACATCTTCCGCTCTTCGCGGTCGAGGGTGAGGATGATGGCTTCCACTTCGTCGCCGACTTTGAGGAAATCGTGAGCGGTGCGCAGGTGCTGCGACCACGACATTTCGGAAACATGGATAAGTCCTTCCACGCCGGCAGCGATCTCAATGAACGCACCGTAATCGGCGATGACGACCACTTTGCCTTTCACTTTATCGCCGATCTTCAGGTTCTCATCCAGCGATTCCCACGGATGCGGCATCAACTGCTTCAGGCCAAGGGCGATACGCTTCTTTTCATCGTCGAAGTCGAGGATAACGACCTTGATCTTCTGGTCGAGTTCCACGATCTCTTCCGGGTGGTTGATACGTCCCCACGACAGGTCGGTGATGTGAATAAGTCCGTCCACACCGCCCAGGTCGATGAACACACCGTACGAAGTGATGTTTTTGACGGTTCCTTCGAGCACCTGTCCTTTTTCGAGCTTCGACATGATCTCGGTCTTCTGCAGCTCGAGTTCGGCTTCGATCAGTGCTTTGTGCGAAACGACGACATTTTTGTATTCCTGGTTGATCTTCACCACTTTGAATTCCATGGTCTTGTCAACGAAGATGTCGTAATCGCGGATCGGTTTTACGTCGATCTGTGATCCGGGGAGGAAAGCCTCGATCCCGAACACATCCACGATAAGACCGCCCTTTGTACGGCATTTCACATAGCCGGTGATGATCTCGTCGTTTTCAAATGCGCTGTTGACCCGCTCCCATGATTTCAGGATGCGGGCTTTTTTATGCGACAGAACGAGCTGTCCGCCAAGGTCTTCCTGGCTTTCGACATACACGTCGAGCTTGTCGCCGTTCTTGATATTGGTCAGGTACCTGACCTCCGACACCGGGATTACGCCATCGGATTTGTAGCCGATATTGACCACGATTTCGCGGTTGTTTTTCCCTACGACCGTGCCTTCTATCACTTCATGCTCGGCAATGGAGCTTAGGGTTTTGTCATAGATTTTCTCCAGCCGGTTGCGTTCGTCATCCGAATACTTTTCCTGTTTCTTCCCGATAGCGTTCCAGTCGAAGTCGGGATTGGGCTTCGGGGCCTCCCTGACGACAGGTACCTCTCCAAATATCTCCTTTACCGGCTCATCCTCAACGGGAATGAATTCCTCCGGCGCCTCAGGTTCTGATGCGGGTTCTTCGGGGGTTTCTGCAGGTTCTTCAGGAATTGCTTCCGGTTCTTCTGCGATTTCTGCTGTTTCTTCGGGGGTTTCAACTGCTGCCGGTTCTTCGGCGGGAATTTCGGCCATCATTTCGGCCTCGGCAGCCTCGGGGGTTTCATTTACTTCGGAAGGTTCCTGGATTTCATCCTGGTTGTTTACTTCCTGGTCTTTTTCAATCATTAAGAACATAATGCGTTTCGTTTCATGCCCCTGCGCCAGATGACATTTCACAAAACAGGTTTAACTTCAGTTTTCAAGGTTGCAGCGCAGATTTCATTACAACCTACCAAAATGGGGTGCAAAGATAGAGTTTTTAGTTTTAAGTTTTAAGGATTTAATATAAAAAGTTGAATCTTCCCACACCTTCCAAATAAACCCGTAACCTGTAACCCGTAACTTTGGAACTTTGGAACACTGGAACATTGAAACTTTTTCCAGTAATTCCCTATCTTTGCAACTCATCAACCCAGAACATCCATGCCACTCAAATGCGGAATCGTCGGACTGACACTCGTGGGCAAGACCACCATCTTCAATTGTTTTTCCAATGCACGCGCCCAATCGGGCGGAGCGCTGAAAGCCAACATAGGGACGATCCATGTCCCGGATCAACGGCTGCATGAAATCGATAAGTTCATCAAAAGCGTAAAGATTGTCCCGGCAACAGTCGAAATCGTCGATATCCCCGGGCTGACCAAAGGCGGCGGACAGGAAAGCGGCGGCAACAAATTCCTGGCCGATATCCAGCAAACCGATGCCATCATCCATGTCCTGCGATGCTTTGAAGATGACACGGTACCTCACATCGAAGGATCTGTCAACGCGGTGCGCGACCGTGAAACGGTTGACCTGGAACTCCAGATCAGAGACCTGGATATGGTAGAAAGAAAAATCCTTCGTGTGGAGAAGATGGCCAAATCGGGCGAACGGGAACCGAAACACATCCTGGAGATCCTGCATAAGCTCAAAGAGCACCTGGAGAATTTCCAGAATGCCAGGACCTTCCGGGTTAATGAGGAAGACAGAAAACATATTAACGACATGTACCTTCTGACAGCAAAGCCGGTTCTTTATGTCTGCAATGTCGATGATGAATCGGCTGTTGGCGGCAATGCTTATTCCGATGAGTTCAAATCCGCAATGGCCGGAGAAAATGCTGAGATCATCAT
>ENA-UOWO01000962-UOWO01000962.1-activated-sludge-metagenome-genome-assembly--contig:-NODE-962-length-39763-cov-5.455651_pt1 | contig 39763 bp, 35 predicted proteins | sample MGYA00238148_ERZ761564 | MGnify/ENA primary metagenome ERZ761564 (study PRJEB28885, sample SAMN05720194) | activated sludge metagenome | isolation source: Anaerobic digester | place: USA... | reverse complement strand
CTTGCTTTAGATACCGTTGGTGCGGGTGATGTTTTTTCAACCGCTTTTTTAGTCAATTATGCCCAACAAAAAGATCTGGACCAAGCATGTATTTTTGCAAATTGTGCGGCCTCTTATATTGTAGAAGGATCTGGACTGGATAATTTACCAACTTTGGAAATGATTGAGGCTAGGGTTGGTAAATACTTGCTGTTATGAAATGAAAATCTTAGTCAGAAAAAGTTTAGATAAGCATACACTGGAAATGGCTAAATTCTGGGTTGGTGAGTTGATTTACCGGCATCAAAGATTGTTGCCAAAAAAAGGTGTCAAATTAACCTTTAAGCGCTATATCCTAATTGCTTTCCAAAATGGTTTTATAACTTTTTTGAATTGACAATAATCCAAAAATACATAAAAACAAAAACAGCACGATCAAAGACCACTGACCAAGAGTTGGAATCGGTGCAGGACAAATAATTGCTTCAATTTGGGCCATTTGCTCAGGAGTAATCGTGTTTGAATATTGGACATATGAAACAAAGCCTGAAGCAGAAGGTAAATTATCATCAAAAGGAGCTACAAGTAATAATTGATTGAACACAGCCAATGGTAGTTCTGGAAAAACTGTCATCTCCGTTTCTGAAAAATAGTCAGCAGAATAAATACATTCCTGATCAGGGCAAGCAGTTGAAATTGCTCCAATTACCTGCTCATAGGTTAAAGGATTTGTCACGGTAAAGATTGTGCTGTTCATATCATCCATTGTGCTTACAACAGGATTAACTCCATTTAAATATGCTGTAATTGCCATGATGTTCTGAGCACTCATGATGGGGTTGAGTTCAAGGGACATCGCACCAATAGGATAAGAAGACAAACTTTCAACGCATTGTGTTCTGGCTTGAAAAAAAGTAAAAATTATGATTACTGTTGAGAGGAGTAGTTTTTTGACCATGGTTTTTTGTTTTCCTAATACAATTTATAATTAAAATTACAAAATATACAATTTTAGTAATGGTTTTATTTGAGGTCCTATTTAAATTAACATTCTGAAGCTTTCAATCAGACACAGGAAACATTGCCTTTGCAAAATCAACTTTGGAAATAATTGAGGCTTGGGTTGCAAAGTGCCTAATGTTATATAAATGAACCTCTTGACCATATTTTTAAATTTTTATTCTCTCGCTCTATTTTGTTTTTCATTCAATTATATCGAAACTTCGTATTTAAAAAATTGTTAGTTTTAACTTTACCGAAAGAAGGTCCTTAGAAAAATCGTACATATAAGTCTTTCATCAAAAAGTAATATCAATGGTTTTCCAAAAACTTCTTTATATCATTCCTCTTGTTTTCCTGATTGGTTGTAAAAATCCGGAAATATCTGATGCTGCAACACTCATTATAAAAAATGGAATTATTTATACTGCCGACGATAAACAACCTATCGCAAAAGTTATTGGTGTAAAAGATGGCATTATCGTGTACGTTGGTGAGGATGAATCCAAAATATCAACAGATGCAAATACCAAAATCATTGATTTGAATGGTAAAACACTTACTCCTGGATTTATTGAAGGTCATGGACATATATTGGGCATCGGGTATAATGAGATGAACCTGGATTTGATCAACGTGAAAAATTACGATGAACTTTTGGATCGAGTTAAAGAGGCTGTTGCTGTTGCAGAACCTGGTCAATGGATAGTCGGTCGCGGCTGGCACCAAAGTAAATGGACACCTCAACCAGATGAGCTGGTGAACGGTTTTCAAACACACAATAAACTGAGTGAAATCAGTCCGGACCATCCCGTCTTCCTGAGTCATGCTAGTGGCCATGCCACCTTTGCCAACGCCAAAGCCATGGAAATCGCAGGCATATCATCCTCAACAGTTAAAGAATTATCACAATCCCTAACTGATGGGGAAGGTGGTGAAATTATTGTCGATGACAAAGGAAATCCTACGGGAATTTTTACAGAACGAGCATCCAAATTGATTTCAACATTTATGCCCAAAAATGACCGTGCACAGGATAAAAAAGCACTTTCTTTGGCACAGGACGCTTGTTTGCGATTAGGCATAACTGGTTTTCATGATGCCGGACAAAGTCGTCAGGCCATCGAAATTTTGCAAGAATTAAAAGAAGAAGGTAAATTGCCTGTGAGAATGTACGTGATGCTCACAGGTTTTGATGAAGATTTGCTCAACGAATGGTACGAAAAAGGTCCTATGATAGACAGTGCTTATCATACTCTGGACATCAGAGCCATAAAACTCAATTGTGACGGAGCACTGGGTTCACGAGGCGCTTGGCTTCTGGAACCTTACTCAGACAGGCACGGACACTATGGTCATGAAACTTTACCAATGTCTTTTGTGGAAAGTACTACAAAAAAAGCATTACAAAATGGTTTTCAAGTTTGCTCACATGCTATTGGAGATCGGACAAACAGAGAAATATTGGACCGATACGAAATGGCATTTAATGCGTTTCCTGAAAAGGCAAATGATCACCGGTTCAGAATAGAGCATGCACAACACCTCAATCCAGCAGACATCGGGCGGTTTGCGAAGTTAAAAGTTATCCCAGCTATGCAGGGCATTCATATGGCATCGGACAGGCCATGGGCTATAGACAGATTGGGTGAAAAAAGGATTGTGGAAGGTGCATATGTATGGCAGAAATTATTGCAGATGGGCGTCAAAATTGTAAACGGAACTGATGCGCCAGTAGAGCCTTTAAATCCTTTGCCTAGTTTTTATGCTTCTGTATCCCGAAGAACGCTCGCAGGTAGCCCAGCAGGAGGTTACGAGCCCGATCAAAAAATGACCAGAGATCAAGCATTGAAATCCTACACCATTTATGCAGCTTATGGAGCCTTTATGGAAAATGAAAAAGGAAGCATTGAAGTAGGAAAACTCGCAGATTTTACCATTTTTGATCAGGATATTATGACTATACCAGAGGACGATATTTTGAAAACTAAAGTGAAAATGACCATCATTGGAGGGGAGGTAAAATATGAGTTGTAATCTTGCTGTTGCCTTTACTCACTGATGTTATTTTTACTGAAATAGAAAAAGGTAGTATCTTCGACAAGAATTCATCACCTGCGGCTTATTGTCCACAGTCAAATTAAAACACATGAAAAGAGTATATATCCTCAGCGCTTGCCGCACTCCCATCGGTTCATTTGGTGGGATTTTTGCCGGTTTATCAGCCATTGATCTTGGTATTACCGCGTCTAAAGCTGCTGTGACAAAAGCCGGTATAGAGTCTTCCACAATCAACGAAGTCTTTTATGGGAACGTTTGCTCTGCAAATCTGGGTCAAGCACCTGCCAGACAAATCACCATAGGCAGTGGCTTGGGCAATCACGTTCCGTCAACCACAATCAATAAAGTTTGTTCTTCTGGTTTGAAATCTGTGATGATTGCGGCTCAGTCCATCATGTTGGGTGACAATGAGGTTGTATTAGCTGGCGGAACGGAAAGCATGTCCAATATTCCTCATTACTTACCCAGCATGCGTTGGGGTACTAAATATGGCGCTAGTCAGATTATAGACGGATTACAAAAAGACGGTTTGACGGATGTTTACGACCAAATAGCCATGGGAAATTTTGCCGATGAAACAGCGGTAGAAGAAGGCATTTCAAGAGCAGAACAAGACCGATACGCTATACAATCTTATCATCGTGCACAGGAGGCTACCAATTCTGGACGGTTTCTCAAAGAAATTTGTCCTGTCTCTGTGCCACAAAGGAAAGGTGATGCTTTGATGATTGACAAGGATGAAGAATGTTTCAACGTGATGTTTGATAAAATACCTGGATTGCGACCTGCTTTTTCTAAAGAGGGTACTGTTACTGCGGCCAATGCAAGTACAATTAATGATGGTGCTGCATCAATATTACTCGCTTCGGAAGATTTTGTCAAGGCTCATGGTTTGACTCCTTTGGCAGAAATTGTTGGCTTTAGTGATGCTGCACATGCACCTCAAAGATTTACAACAGCGCCTTTGATTGCTGCACCAAAAGTGCTCGAAAAAGTGGGAATGAATAAAAGTGATATGGACTATTTTGAGGTCAATGAGGCTTTTGCCGTCGTTTCCTTGGCATTCATAAAATCCCTGGGTTTGTCTGAAGAACGCGTAAACGTCAATGGCGGTGCTGTATCGCTGGGGCACCCACTTGGTGCTTCCGGGGCCAGAATTCTCACTACCCTCATCCACACACTCGAAGATAAAAATGCCAATCTAGGTTTGGCAGCTATCTGTAACGGTGGAGGCGGAGCAAGTGCCATGATCATTAAGCGGCTATAGGACTTTTATTCCCCAATATGAAAATAAATACAGTTGCTTTTGCTGGTTTTGTAAGGTCTTTCGGTCTGATCCGTACCCTCAACTTTGTCCGATTTCTTGTAGAAAAGGTATCGAATAGAACTGCTAACAAAGCTTTCAAAAAACATTACCCAAATATTCCTTTGCCTCCTGATTATTTAATGTTTGAATCCTTTGGCTTAGATTATAGTCGTTATTATCTCAATGGAAGAGAAACTTTTAAATGGATCGTGGATGAAGCTCAGCACTTTATAAAATTAGAAAATACCAACTTTCTGGACTGGGCTTGTGGTCCCGGAAGAGTTGTCAGACATATGCCGGATTTTGTACCCAAATCTGTTGCACTATTTGGCACGGATTATAATTTAAAATCAATTCTTTGGTGTAAAGAAAACATAAACGGCGTCACATTTAATCATAATTCTGATCAGGCAACTTTGCCTTATGACGATGATTTTTTTAGTTTGATTTATGGGATTTCCATCATTACACATTTATCTGTCGAAAAACATAATGAATGGATACAGGAAATGTATCGTTTACTTAAACCCGGAGGAATTTTGATGTTGACAAGTCATGGTGATAATTTCAAATCAAAACTCAATCGTGAAGAACTTCTTATTTATAATTCAGGACATTTGGTGATACGGGGGAATACAAAATTGGGGCATCGCACATTTGCAGCCTATCATCCTACGAAAGCCATGCAACAATTATTTACAAAATTCGAAATATTAAAACACGAACAATTTGATCAGGCAGGATTATCATACATTCCACAAGACCTTTGGATTTTGAGAAAGTAATTTTTGAGCTTTAAGTCTCACAAAATATGCCTGATTTCCTTTGAGAACTCCAGCCATTTTAAACCATTTGCCCATCTTTTCCTTTACATTTGTCAAATACATTGATAAAAAGATGAAATTATCTGTTTTTAGAATGGCCCATTTCAATGCTGCACATCGATTGAATAATCCTCAATGGGACGAAGAGACCAATAAATCTGTATTTGGTCCTTGCAACAATGAATATTACCACGGTCACAATTATGAATTGGAAGTACGTGTAACCGGGGAGGTAGATCCAAATACTGGTTATGTTTATGACTTGGGCAAATTGGCTCGTATCATTGATGAGCACATTGAGAAAAAACTAGACCATAAAAACTTAAATCTTCAGGTCGAAGAATTCAAAACATTGATTCCATCTGCAGAACACATTGCATTTGTGATTTACAATATCTTACGCTTACACATTGAGCCCGAATACGAGATCGGAGTGAAGTTGTGGGAAACTCCAAGAAACTATGTACAATATCCTGCCTGATCAAGTAATTTTATATGGCGCAACTCATTCTCATTCCAACACCCATAGCTGAAGATCGGCACCAAAATACAGCGCCTGACGTGATTGCAGCAACATTACCATTGAAACACTTCGTTGTTGAGCGAGTCAAAACTGCACGCCGTTTTTTGAAAGTCATAAACCCACAGGTCGTGATTGATGACTTGTCTTTTTTTGAAATAGATAAGGGTTTTTCTGAAGCTGATTTATATAGCTTTTTAGAGATTATGAAATCTGGTGTTCCCGTAGGTTTGATGTCTGAGGCGGGGTGTCCTGCGGTTGCTGATCCTGGACATTTGGCCGTTGCCTGGTGTCACAAAAATAAAATTGATGTGCGCCCATTAATAGGACCATCATCCATTATGATGGCATTGATGGCGTCTGGTTTCAATGGTCAGCAATTTACTTTCCATGGGTATTTGCCAAATAAAAAACCTGAGTTGATTCCGCGTTTGAAAAACCTGGACAATTTGATTGAAAAACAAGGCGCGACACAAATATTTATTGAAACTCCTTACCGAAATGGGTTTATGATTGAAACTTGTCTGGAAGCACTTCCACCACACAGATTGTTGTGTGTAGCTGCGGCTCTGGATCAGGAAAATGAGTACATCAAAACACAAACCATTGCTGCTTGGAAAAAAGTGGATCTGGCTTTTTTACATAAACAACCTGCTGTATTTTTACTGGGTAAATAGGTTGTTGATGCAAATTAGTTGTTCTTTGCCTCTTATAGAATCTTTTAGGATATTAAAATGATTGCATGAGGTGCTTTAAGATATGTTCTACGAAAAATTTTTTTCGGCAACCTTATAATTCTGAATTTAAAAGGGCATTGAACTATGATTTGGTAAAAGAGTTATACAAAACGTTGAGTGTGAATCTGTGTTTGAGTTCCCGTGATTAATAAAAACCTTCGGTTAATTAAATCACTTTTGAAATCAGACCGAGATCTTTCAACATTGGTAAGTTTAATTGAATGCTAATAATTAAAACAAGATAAATGCCTAGAAACTGGTATGATGCAAAAGTTGTCAACATCATTGACGAAAGCCCAACTGTAAAACGTTTTTTCCTTCATGTAGAATCTGAAGATGTTTTCACTTTTACGCCCGGTCAATTTGTCACTTTTGATCTACCTGTTGGCGATAAACGCTTGGATCGCTGGCGCAGTTACAGCATTGCTTCCACTCCATCTGGAGATAATATGTTTGAGCTTTGCATTGTCCTGTTGGACGATGGCAAAGGTTCTGGATATTTTTTTACAGAAGTTTTTGTTGGTACGATACTAAAATTCAAAGGTCCAGATGGAAGTTTTATACTTCCTGCTGATACGGATCCACTTTATGTATTGGTTTGCACAGGTACAGGAGTAGCACCTTTTCGCTCCATGATCAAACATGCTTACGAACATGGGCTTCCTTATCGTTTTCATTTGATTTTTGGTTGCCGGACAAAAAAGGATATTTTATATTACGAAGAGTTTCATAAAATTTCAGAAGAACAACCTTTGGCACTGCGTTATGATGTAGTGCTGAGCCGCGAAAATGAAGATGACTTTTACCACGGCTATGTGCATCAAGTTTACGAAAAAGCCTATACCGCTCTTGATAGTAATGTTGTTTTCTTATTGTGTGGCTGGTCAAAAATGATCGATGAGGCACGAAGTAAGTTGATAGATGAAATGGGTTTTAGAGAATCTCAAGTTTTATTTGAGCTGTATGGCTAAACCTTTTTGTATTTTTTCTGTCCAATAAACATGGCTTTAAACTATAAGATCAGTCGACATTTTATTGTTGTCTTTATTGCCCTTGGTTCGCTCCTATTGCTTTCCAATCGTGAGGGTCGTGATGTAGGAAATGCCAATGCGCCTGGTGAAACGGGCACCACTTGTCTCAATTGTCATATCCGAGGACCATACACACCTGTTTTCGACCTTTTAATCCGTGATGGCGCGGGAAATAGAGTAAGCTATTACCTTCCCGGCCAGCAATACAGTTTTGAAGTGAGAGTTGCTGATGTCTCTGCAAAAGCCAAAACTTTTGGTTTTCAAGTCGTACCTCTTGACGAGGACGATAATTTTGTTGGAACTTGGTCACAACTGGGTAGTCGAGTACGTAAAATTAAGGACCTTGGACGAGAATACTTGACTCATTCTGCTCCTAGTTCTACCGGTATTTTCAAAGCCGTATGGACTGCTCCCGAAAAGGACCTTGGCAACATTACTTTTTACCTCGCTGGTGTGACCGCCGATGGAGAAGGGGCTTCCATTGGTGACAATTCAGATACCACCAAATTCATCATTCCTTCTTTGACCAGTGATCTTTCCAACATCAAATTCATTCCTCTTGAGGTATTTCCCTCCATCACTTCGGATAGAATAAATGTGCTGTTAGACTCAGATTTGGAATCCTTGCTTGTTTTTGATATTCATGGTAAATTGGTAAAACAATTTCATGACTTACCACTAGGCAATTTTCCTATTGACGTTATTGACTTTGGAGCAGGAAGCTATTTTATTCAAGGCTTTGGTAAAGATGGAATTAAAACGGGGACTGCACGCTTTTTAAAATTTTAGATTATCGTATTCCCTCACTGTCGAATTAGCCCATCGATAATTCACCTAAAAAAAGACCATTTTCATAGATCAATTTTCCGTCAGTAAATATTTTTCCTCCATTCCTCATATTTGCAATCATGTCCCAATGGATCTGTGAATTGTTTTTTCCTCCTGTTTGGATATAGGACTGACCGATGGCCATATGCACACTTCCCCCAATTTTCTCGTCAAAAAGGATGTTTTTTGTTGCTTTTTGAATGTTGTAGTTGGTGCCAATAGCGACTTCTCCAAACATATTAGCTCCCTCTGTTGCGAAAATGTCATCTAAGAATGCCGCGCCAACTTCTGCGTTCCATTTTATAACAACGCCATCTTTTACCTCAAGGGTAATACCCTTGATTTCATGTCCTCTGAAAATAGATGGAAAATCAAAATGTATGGTCCCGTTGACGGTTTCTTCCACTGGCCCTGTAAAGACCTCTCCAGAAGGCATATTGGCTTTGCCGTCACTGTTGATCCAAATTCTGTCTTTGACACTGAATGAAATGTCCGTTTTTTCGTTTACATATCTAACTTCACCTGCTTGATTAAGGTGGTCGACAATTTTTTGTTGGTCACGGCCCAATGCTTTCCATGCTGCAATGGGGTCTGGTTTGTCCAATTTACATGCGGTGTATACAAAATCCTCATATTCTTCCAAGCTCATGCCTGCTTCCTGGGCTGATGCCTGCGTAGGGTATTGACAAAGACATCGCCTCATAGAGCCATCTGCTGTTCTTTTTGAATAAATGTCATTGATGATTCTGCCTGCCTCTCCTTTTGTACGGAGTTTTTCCTTGTCTATGTTTTGATCTTCTCTCAAATTATGCGGAGCTCTGATGTGCAAATACGCATCAAATGTTTCGAAAATCAATTTGGAAATTGGATTGACATAAAGGAGTTGGTCCTCATTGGCGTGATCATAAAAAATCTTACTTGCGCCGGGTAGCGTTAGGTTTATTTCAATATGTGCGCCTCTTTTTGTAGCCTCTCTATAAACCTCCCTCACTAAAGGTTCGGCGAGTGTTGTACTTGCCACATATAATTTTTCCCCGTTTTGAATCGCAAGGCAGTAGTCTAGCAATAGACAGGCATATTGGTTTAATATATTCATGGATAAATTACCAGGTTTTTGTTTTATAAGGATATCTCAATTGATATTGAATGGTGATTAATTCTGCCATTTTATCTTTGAGATAATCTATATTTTCCTTCTGCGTAGCTGAGATAAACACATTGTCGTGTTCGTAGGTGTTTTTCAACTTTTCAGAAAGCTCTTCCATGATCTCCTTTTTGTTTTCTGCATCCAGATAGTCATCAAAATATTTTTCCCGATAAGCATCAATTTTATTGAATACCATAAGTGTTGGTTTCTGATCTACGTTCAATTCCTTCAGTGTTGCATTTACTGTCCGGATCTGGTCTTCATATTGGGGATGCGAAATGTCAACAACATGGACCAGGATATCACTTTCTACTGTTTCATCAAGGGTTGATTTAAAACTCTCTACCAAATGATGTGGCAATTTTCTGATGAATCCTACTGTGTCTGTCAGCAAAAACGGCATGGTACCAAATACCACTTTCCTGATGGTCGTATCCAGCGTTGCAAACAATTTATCTTCAGCAAACACATCTGATTTACTCAATAAGTTCATGACTGTTGATTTACCCACATTGGTATAACCAACAAGTGCAACCCTGATCATTTCTCCCCTTGTTTTCCTTTGGGTTTGCGCCTGAAGGTCTATTTTTTCCAATTTGTCTTTGAGCAAAGAGATTTTATCCCTTACAATCCTCCTATCGGTTTCTATCTCTTGTTCTCCAGGTCCTCTCATACCGATACCCCCTTTCTGTCTTTCCAAGTGAGTCCATAATCCTCTCAACCTTGGCAACAAGTATTGCATTTGTGCCAGTTCTACTTGCGTTTTGGCCTGCGAGGTTTGTGCTCTTTTGGCAAATATGTCTAGTATCAAAGAACTCCTGTCTACAATTTTTACTTTGAGGTATTCCTCTAGAATATTGGTTTGTTTTACCGTGAGGTCGTCATCAAAAATGACCAAATTGATGTCTTCATAAAACTCCAATATTTCTTTTATTTCTTCAAGTTTTCCTTTTCCTACAAATGTCCTTTTGTCAGGGTGGGGCAACTTTTGAATAACTCTCTTTTTGGTAAGGGCTCCAGCTGTCATTGCCAAAAATTGCAATTCGTCCAAGTATTCTTCAACTTGTTCTAGTGTTTGATCTTTCGTGACAAGCCCTACTAAAATGCAATATTCTTGTTCCGCAACTATGCCACTACTTTTTTCTTTACTTATGTTCCATTCTGCCATTAATTATCGGGCTTTATTTATTTTTTCAATGATCAAAGATAAGAATAGATTATGGTATTAAAATGTTTCAATGGTTCGATCTGATTTTGAAGACAATGTGTTTTGTTTTTACCTACAATTGTTGTCTACAATACAAAGGCGGAATTTAGCCGTTTTTAGCTCGATCTATTCAACAAAAATGAACGTGTTTTTTAAAAGAAAGAGCATTTATTCATGCATCCTTTAAGTAAGTCCCTAAGAATCAAAGCCTTTGTTTTAGCGCCTCAAAGAGGTTTTTTGTTCTAATTCCTAAAAACTTATGTACTTTTTTTTAATAAGATTTAAAACCACAATTATCTTTACTTATCTGTCATTCCTGATTTTCAATCTAATCGATACGCTAGGCCATGTTGAGACAGCTATTTTGTATCTATTTAATTTGTTTCTATTTTCATTCGTATTGTCAAAAATCTTTTGAATGTACTGGGCAACCTTTTGCTTTCCGTTTAGATACTTTTTATTCATTGCAAATGAATATAGAACAAAAGGAATCAATCATTTGCAAACAAGAGCAAGTAACATTTGAAAAGACCAATGCTCTTGCATACCGCCCTACTGATAATCTAATTTATTTTATAGAAAACAGCAAATTCAACCCTGCAGGTCCCCTAATTAAAAACCTTTATCGCTTAGATGCTCGAGGAAATAAAGAATTTATCACTGAGATTTTTGATAACTTTCAGATTAAATATACTGGTGCTGCCATTTCTCCAGATGGAAGATTTTTTTACGCCGTTGGACACAGCATGATAACCAATCGAACCGACTCGATTTCTTTTCTTCAGATAGATTTAGAATCAAGCAGTTTTAATGCTTCTAATATTACTTTATTTCCTAAATCTGGTAAATACCTCGGTTTGGAGTCGCTTGTTTGCCATCCAATCACTGGGCAGATTATCGCTTTTGATGATTATTCAAATCGGCTGGTTACCATTGATGTAGAGAAACAGTTGGTGATTAATGATTTGTATCCTGTTCAGTCGCAAATTGATTTTATTTCAGGATTATTTTTTGATGCCTTTGGTGAATTATTTGGGATTGGTAGAGCTCCACAGCCTCCAGATTCTGGAGCTCCAACTCCATCAAAGTATTATAAATTTGACTCACTAAGAGGAATCGGTGTAGAATTTGGTCCTTCCATCCATATAGATGATGTTTGTTCTTGCCCCAATATCGTTGCCTTCGAACAAAGCATTGCTCCTTCCATAACATATCCTTGTACAGAAGCGACCATCACTTATCGATTGGGCAATATGTCGGGTAAAATCCAAGAAAACGTAACACTTAAACAAACTTTTCCTGCACAATCAATCATTCTTGATTTTGTACATAATCCTTTTGGAGGTGATCCCGGTTCTTCTATTGGTACTAATCAACTCAACATCTCAGGTCTTACCATCCCTTTAGGCGGAGACAGCATTGTTGTAAAGATTTCCTTGGGAGAACTTCCTCTTGGAAACCATAATTTTCAGGCAGAATTGCAGGGTATTGAGCAACCTTATAGATCTGGCTCCATCGTTCTTTCTGATGATTCACGCACTTGTGAGTTAATGGATCCTACGGTCTTAAACATTGTTCCCCTTTATGTTGATCTTGAAAATAATCAACATTTCTTTTGTAAAGATGGGTCTGTCCTTTTAGATGCCAATGTCTCCGATGCCATCACTTACGAGTGGAATGATGGGTCTACAAATTCTAGTTTAGAAGTTTTTTCATCAGGCCTATATTTTGTCACGGTTTCAACAGATTGTGAATTTTATAGAGATTCAATTTTTGTGACTGAAGCTGACATTGGTGTCACTCTTGGGCAGGACTTACAGATTGATTTGGGTGATAAAGTCGATCTTAAACCTGAGATTGTTTCAACAGGAGATATTGCTAAAATTAAATGGTTTTTACTTCCTGATACTACGGCTTTTCAAGAATGTCTTTCTTGTATATTGTTGAGTATTGATCCTCTGGAAAATTCCTCTTACGCCTTACTTGTCATAGACCAGTTTGGGTGTATTTCTCTTGACACCATAAATATTCGTGTAAACAAAAACTATAAAATTCATTTCCCCAACATTTTTTCTCCAAATGGTGATGGTCTAAATGACGTTTTTTATCCTTCGTCCAAACACCCAGTTGATATCCTTTCTTTTCTTGTTTTTGATCGCTGGGGCAACCAAATATTTATGCTTGAAAATGGAACGACCAATGACCCTACAATGGGATGGGATGGTAAAACTAACGGCCGTGACTTGCTTCCAGGAAGTTATATCTGGAAAATGGTTTTATCTTTTAAAGACGGAACAAGCCAGTCTTTGGTTGGCGATGTTTTCTTGGTTAAATAATGTATTTTGTTTTTTGAATGACCATCCAATTTATATTTTTTTCCTAAAAGCTGCCTCTTTAGATTCCTTTTGATATCTTGTTTTTGAATATTCAAAACAAATAATCTTGGCGTTAAAACACTTTTATTTTTTGATTTTTGCTGTTACTTTTTACGCTTGTGGTTCTGTCAAAAACTTGACAATCGATCCTCAGGCCAACATGGAAACGAAAATTTTATTCCATAACCTCCAAACCATTTCAAAAAACCATATTCTTTTTGGTCACCAACACGCAACAGAATACGGTCATGGTTGGTCTGGGGACTCAGATCGATCAGATGTGAAAAGTGTCGTTGGTAGTCATCCAGCAGTTATTGGCGTGGATTTCTCGGGATTTAGCGGACGATCACAAAGAAGCATTGATGCATTCAAAGAAAAGTTGCGTGAGAATATTCGAGCTACCTATGATCGCGGTGGAATCGTTACCATTGCCTGGCATTTCAACAATCCTGTGGGCGGCCGTGGATATCAATGGACTTTCACTGATTCCATCACCGTTGTTGATAAAATTATACCCGGGGGCTCACATCATGAAACGTATAAAAATATCTTGACCGACATTGGTCTTTGGCTGCAAACAGTAAAGGGCAGCGATGGCAAACACGTCCCAATGATTTTCAGACCTTTTCATGAGTTTGACGGTTCATGGTTTTGGTGGGGAAAGCCCCAGACTTCTAAAGATGATTTTATTGCCTTATGGCGTTTTACGGTTTCTCACCTCCGCGACACCATGGGTATTCATCATCTTTTGTATGCTTATTCTCCAGATAATAAATTTTCTACAGAGGATCAATTTGCAGAAAGATATCCTGGCGATGAATGGGTTGATATGGTCGGTATGGATAATTATGGCGACATGGGTAGAAATCGATATGCAGTAGATACGGCCGCAGCAAAACTAAAAATCGTGTCTGATTTTGCATTGAAGCGCAACAAATTAGCCGCATTTACTGAAACGGGTCTTGAATCTATACCAAACACCACTTGGTGGACAGAAACACTCCTCAAAACCCTGCGTAAAGAAAAGATAAACTTGTGTTATGTGCTGGTCTGGCGCAATGACCAACGGAGTGAAACCCATTATTATGCTCCTTTCCCTGGCCAAGTGAGTGTCCCTGATTTTATCAAGTTTTATGAGGACGACTATACCCTCTTTGAAAAAGATCTAAATCAAATTTATTTCAAAAAAATGTAGTCACTCCATAAAATGAAAAAGCCTCAACAATTACTTGCTAAGGCTTTTCTCAATTCTTTTATACAATCTTTCGATTAATATCTGTAGTATTCTGGCTTGTATGGTCCAGCAACTTCTACTCCGATGTAGTCTGCTTGATCTTTAGAAAGCTCTTCCAATTCCACACCAATTTTAGCTAAGTGTAATTGGGCAACTTTTTCGTCTAGGTGTTTAGGGAGTGTATAAACCTGGTTCTCGTATTTATCACCATTCATCCACAATTCTAGTTGAGCCAATACCTGATTGGTAAAACTATTTGACATCACAAATGATGGGTGACCTGTTGCACAACCCAAGTTTACCAATCTACCTTCTGCAAGCACTAAGATGTCTTTACCGTCAATGGTATATTTATCAACCTGTGGCTTTATTTCTATTTTAGTTGAACCATAATTTTTATTCAACCACGCCATATCGATTTCATTGTCAAAGTGGCCAATGTTACAAACGATGGCTTTATCTTTCATTCCTTTGAAATGCTCTGGTTTTACTATGTCCTTGTTACCTGTAGCAGTCACGATGATATTAGCCTCACCAACTGCATTGATCAATTTTTTAACTTCGAATCCGTCCATTGCCGCTTGTAGTGCACAAATTGGATCTATTTCTGTAACAATTACTCGGCATCCTGCTCCTTTTAATGATGCAGCACTACCCTTTCCTACGTCACCATAACCGCAAACAACGGCTACTTTTCCAGCCATCATCACGTCTGTAGCTCTTCTGATTGCATCAACACAAGATTCTTTACAGCCGTATTTGTTGTCAAATTTTGACTTTGTTACAGAGTCATTGACATTTATTGCTGGCATGGGTAATGTTCCTGCTTTCATTCTTTCGTACAATCTGTGTACTCCAGTTGTAGTTTCCTCAGACAAACCTTTGATGTTTGGAATCAATTCTGGAAATCTATCAAAAACCATATTGGTAAGGTCGCCTCCATCATCCAAGATCATATTGAGTGGTTCTCCACTTTCAAAAGCAGTGATCGTTTGCTCAATACACCAATCAAATTCTTCTTCGTTCATCCCTTTCCAGGCATAAACTGGAATTCCTGCAGCAGCAATAGCTGCGGCAGCGTGATCTTGAGTCGAAAATATATTACAAGAAGACCAAGTAACGTCTGCTCCAAGCTCCACCAATGTTTCAATAAGTACTGCTGTTTGGATGGTCATGTGCAAACAACCCGCAATTCTTGCGCCTTGCAATGGTTTTGATTGGCCATATTCAGCTCTCAATGCCATCAATCCTGGCATTTCCGCTTCTGCCAATTCTATTTCCTTTCTTCCCCAATCTGCTAGATTGATGTCTTTGACTTTGTATTTAGCCTGTGTAATCATGAATAAAAATTTTATTAGAGTCGCAAAATTAATTTATTCCTATAAGATTAATAGCAACCCTTTGTTGTTTAATAGTAATTTTATCAAAGTGATGACGCAATTTTGATCGTTGTTTCTGCATCACCCATGGTATAATAGTGTAAACATGGCACTCCTTTTGCCTTCAATTCTTTGGACTGTTGTATGCACCACTCAATTCCAAGTTGTTTGATGTTTTTATCGTCAGCCTTTGCAACCTCTTTAACCAATGCTTCAGGAAAATTGATGAAAAATTTGCGTGGAATAGAATTGAGTTGGTATTTCCTTGTCAAGGGTTTTAAACCTGGCACAATGGGGACCATAATTCCTGCTGCCCTGCACTTGTCTACAAATTCGAAAAACTTTTCATTATCAAAAAACATCTGCGTTACAATATAACTTGCTCCTGCCTTCACCTTTTCAATCAAGTATTGTATGTCTTGATCCAAATTTGGCGCTTCAAAATGCTTTTCCGGGTAACCTGCAACTCCAATACAAAAGTCCGTCTTTGAACCTTTATCTATGTTGGTGTCAAGATATATCCCTTGGTTCATCTCTTGCATTTGTTTTACAAGATCTACAGCAAACTTATGTCCGTTTGGTTCCGGAATAAATTTGTCTTCAAATTGCCTGGCATCGCCTCTCAAAGCAAGCACATTGTTGATTCCCAAAAACTGTAAATCTATCAGTGCATTTTCTGTTTCTTCCTTAGAAAAACCTCCACAAATCAAGTGTGGTACTGCATCCACTCCATACCTATGCATGATTGAAGCGCAAATCCCTACCGTTCCTGGTCTTTTTCTGATGGCGGTTTTTTCGTAATAACCCGTCTCTTGCATCTTGTAAACAAACTCTTCCCGATGATATGTTACATCCACAAAAGGTGGCTTAAATTCCATCAAAGGATCCAGTATATCAAAAATATCCTGCATGCTACCTCCTTTCAATGGTGGAAGTACTTCAAAAGATATCAATGTCTGGCCCTGTGATCGTTCAAAATAGTCGGTAACCTTCATAAATCCCTCTAGATTTTTGTAATTGGAGCGCAAAGATACAATAGTTGCGTTTAGTTTTTGATATCTATTGGCATATAAAAGCTGATATTACAGTAGGTTTTCAATGATTCTATGCTGAAAATCAAAGCTTTCTTTGATATTGAGTCCCAAAGCTTGACTTACCCGATCCCATTTCTCTTTTTCATTCGTTGTCAAAATACCTAGGTGATACGCGGCATCATCGACTGCTTTTTTAGGAATAAGGCCTATGAGTTCTGAAGACGTTACAGTAACTCCAAACTTTTTTGCTTCTTCTTTGCAGGCATTAAAAACAGTTGAAATGGTATTTTGATTGATGTCAGTAATGTTTGTAGAAACTTGGCAACATTGAAACTCTTCGACGTACCACCCAATTGCTTTGACTCCCTTGAGATAGCCAGCATGATGAATTGCCTGTCCATTTTGTATTTCCTTATACCCACTTTCTCTGATCTTGGCTGCGATGGTTTTTGCAACCATGAGCTCTTTGGTCTCTAAGTTCACATTGAATGCAAGAAGAAATTTCCGCACACCCAAGACAGTTGCTCCTGCTGCAGCATTAAATGAAATTCCATTGTCTGCCTGCCAGTCCTTTTGTTTCATTTTATCTGCCAGTCCTTCATATTCCCCCCTTCTTATCTCGGCTAGATTTTTTCTTTGACTTGACTTAGCACTTGATTCATAATAATAAATTGGGATGTTTAGCTCCTTTCCCATTCTTGTACCCAATTGTTCTGCATAAACAAGTAGTTCATCAATACCAATACCAGATATAGGAATCAGAGGACACACGTCCAGCGCACCAATCCTTGGATGATTGCCCTGGTGTCGACGCATATCTATTTTTGAAACAGCATATTTAGTTGCTTGAAACAATCCTTCACAAACCAGGTGAGGGTGACCAGCAACTGTAAAAACGGTCCTATTTGCATCTACTCCAATATCGGTATGTAATAGTTTTAGCCCATCAATGGAATTGAAGACTTTAATGATGCCTTCCACAACTTTTGTGTCCCTTGCAACACTAAAATTTGGTACACTTTCTATGATGACATTTTCCACCCTAAAATTTGATTTGGTGTTTTCACTAATTTACATTTATTTTGCACCACAAAATTAAGAGAATATGAGTGGTAATAGTCATAATTTCGGACCAAAAGGCATCATTTTTGGTAAGATCATTTTAGGAATATTTATTTTCCTCATTCTGATCATATACATATATCACCACAGCCACAATGGATTAACTTTTCCTCAGTAGTTCCATTTTGAAATTCTAAAATCTAAGTTTTAGTCCAAGGCTATAAAATTTATTTTTAGACTTTATCAAGCTTGTTACTCCATTTTGATCTGAAAAAATCAGTTCTTGGGGTAAAAAGCCAGTATTGTATGCCGCCTCAATTCCCAACATTTTTATTGGAAATACTTCTGCTTTTAGTACTCCCGATAGGTCATATTTCCTGTAATAGAATTGTTCTAAGCTACTTTGGTTTATAAATATGGAGGGCATAAGGCCAATACCGACATTCACCAATTGAGAGGGTTTAAACTTGAGTACTGCGGGCAAGGCCAAGATTGAGCCGTTAATAAAATCTGTATTACTTTGTTGGAGTTCATCCACCTTGATTTTATAATAGTTTGCTCCTATTTCTAAGCCAAGCGCTTTAATCAGATTTACTTCCATTCCTCCTCCAATAAAGTAACTTGTCTTTTCGTCCACAGTAACGAATTGTTCTAATAGGGTCTTTTGGTCAAATTGAAATAAAACAGTTCCCGCTCGTATAAAAGCTTGTGAGGAAACATTGGAATAGATCAAAGCAGCAAAAATGGATAAGATGATTTTCTGTTTCATTTTGCTAAAACGCAAATATTTTACATTCTATATATTTTACACCATTAAAATAAAGACATTTGAAAAACTTTTGGCGCTTTATAAAGTGATAGATTATACTCAAAGGGCGGATCATTCAATAAATATAGGCGTTTTGCGAGCGCAAATTGCTGACCAATGATGTCCGCAATAATGCCCTCTCCCTTCATCCTTTTGCCAAAATCGCTATCATTGAGTTTGCCTCCGTGTAAGTTTTTGATCTTGTTAAGCACTTTCTCGGTTCTATCACTGTGTGTCTTTTTGAGCCAGTCTTGGAATATTGGTGCTACATCACCGTTGAGTCGCACAACAATGTGACTCAATCTTTTTACACCTGTTGCTGCTACTTTTTTTGCAAGGTTGAGAATACCGCTATCGTTAAGACCAGGAATAATAGGCGCTGCCAAGACTGTAACAGGAATACCTGCCTGATGTAAGGTTGCAATCAATTGTAATCTTTTTTGGGTAGTACTTGCCCGTGGCTCTAACTGTCTTCTCAGATGATCATCTACCGTATTGATACTCACTGCCACACTGACTAGACCCAATTTATTGAGTTGTGAAATGATATCCATATCTCGTAAAATCAGGCTGTTTTTGGTAACAATGCCAACTGGATGTCTGTGTTTTAAAAAGACCTTGAGTAATTCCCTGGTTATTTCTGTTTCTTTTTCTATTGGCTGATAGCAATCTGTATTTCCTGACATCATGATGGGTGCAACTTTCCATGATTTTGATGACAACAAATTGTCTAGTAATTCCGGTGCGTTTCTTTTGACCAAAATTTTTGATTCAAAATCAAGACCCGCGCTATAGCCCCAGTAGGTATGCGTATTTCTTGCATAACAATAAACACAGCCATGCTCACATCCTTGATATGGATTTAATGAATAACTATGATGTACGTCTGGGCTTTCCACTTTATTTACGATTGTTTTTGGAAATACATCCTGAAAAGATGTTTCGACTACTTCCAATTCTTCGTCGTATTCGTCTTGAAATACATTGTATTTCTGAAAGGGAATGGGTGTATTTATTTGAGCACCTCTTCCTTTTTGCAAAACAGGCAATTCTCTCATATTCAGCTTTGTCTAATTATTAGACAAATATATGTCTATTTTGTCGTCTTGTCAAGTTTTTTTGTAGATATGCGCTTTATAATCAGTTCTTTACTTCGATTATTTTATGTCCCAGCTACTTTGTCTGACCGACTGTTCCTGTTTTTAATGTTTATGAAATGCTTTTCAAATTCCTTTCTTGATAAAACATTAAGCACATTTGATCATTACTATATTACATTTGCAACTTTTTGAAAAAACATCGGCAGTTAAAATGAGCTTAGACTGGAAAAAAGGGCCTGGATATAAAGAAATTAAAAACATTTCTCTTCCTCCATACGAATTGAGAAAGCTCAGTAATGGCGTTGATATTTATACGCTCAATCAAGGAAGCCAGGAAATTATCAAATTTGACATCGTGTTTAGGGGCGGAAGAATGCTTGAACACAAAAAGTTGGTATCAAAGTTCACTGCTTCTTTATTACGTGAAGGAACTCCCGGCAAAAACTCCATAGAACTCGCTAACTTTTTTGACCTATATGGTGCAGCTTTACGAGTTGCGTCAAACTTAGACTTTGTTTATCTCTCCCTTTCTTGCCTGACCAAACATTTTGAAATATTATTGCCTGTTTTGGCAGACATTTTACTTGAGCCAACTTTTGAGCAAAAAGAACTGGATAAAATCAAAAAAACAACAACCCAAAAGTTGATTCAAGATCTTTCCAAAAATGATCTGGTGAGTTATAGAGTTTACACCGAGGCTTTATTTGGAAAGGACCATGTTTATGGATACAATTCCGCTCCTGAAGATATTGCCGCTATACAAAGAGAAGATTTGGTAAAATACCACAAAGAAGCTTTTGGTTTGAGCAATGCTTTTATGGTTTTGTGTGGTAATTTTCCAGATTCCTGTTTTAAGGCTGTTGATAAATATTTTGGCACCTTCTTGACGGTAAGCCCTAAACCAATTTATCACGCTCCGGAGTTTGTACACTTCCCTGACCCCATTATGGTTTATACCAAAAATGAGTTTCAGGCTTCCATCAAAATTGGACGACGATTATTCAATAGGCAAGATCCAGACTATCCTGCATTTTTCTTTCTCAACACTTTGTTTGGCGGATTTTTTGGATCACGGCTGATGTCATCTATCCGTGAAAAACATGGTTATACTTATAATGTTTTTTCTGTGTATGATCATTTGATTCACGACGGTTATTTTTACATAGGTACAGAGGTTGGCCTAGAATATTTAGACGCGACTTTAAAAGAAATTGACAAACAAATAGAGTTGATTTGCACCAAAAAACCGAAACCTTCAGAAATGAAAATGGTGAGAAATTACCTCATCGGCAATTTCCTTAATTTGGTTGATGGACCACTCAACAGTGCTTCCTTGATTAAATCCCTTGTTTTGGATGACACCCTTGAAAATCATTTCGATCATTTTATCCAAAAGATAGTGAGTGTGACCGCTCAAGAGATTTTAGACTGTGCACAAAAATATTTGCAAAAAGAAAGTTTTCTGACAACTATCGTTACCTACGATCAAAAGCCAATTATTGTTTAAGTCTATTTAAATAAATCTTCGTAATCGTTATCGTTTTTCTTAGACTTTACACTTTCTTTTTCTACGTTTGGCAGTGTAAGAAATTCTTCTTCATCTTTTACTTCTTCGTATTCTGAATACTTGGGTCTTTGAGCTTCCTCTGCTTTTTTAATCGCTGATTTCAGAGATTTTCTTGCAAACGCTCTGAAGAATAAAAAGCCAAACACCACGGGATAACCAACTACTGTCAATATACTAGCCAGAACTCCAAAAAGCGGTTTCTCTTTAAAAAGTTGGCCTATAAACTTGAGATAATCTGTCACAACTGTGTAATCAAAAAACAGCGCCAATATCAATAAAACTGGTGCGATGAAGCTCAATATGGTAAACACGCCTTTGGCAATAAAAAATAACAAAAGCAATACTGCTATCATGGCGATGATGGCTCCAAAACTTCCTAATGGATTGTTCTTTCCGCCAAAACTAAATTCTTTGTAAATCATTATACCTGGTTTTATAGTCTGTAACGTTCTTTTTGCCCAAAGAGTTAGTTGTTGTGGTCATATTTTCGATACCTCCTAGGAGTTTTTCGATAAAACTACACTTCTACAGCTTGTTGTAAATTTACCAACTCTCTGTATCTACCATTTTCTAAGGCCATCAATTGGTCATGTTCCCCAAATTCTACCGCTAAGCCATTGTCCATGACTAGAATTTTGTCAGCATGCCTGATTGTGGTAAGCCTGTGTGCTATAATGATAGAGGTTCGTTTGGCTATCAGTTTTTCAATGGCGTGTTGTATGACCAATTCTGATTCTGGATCAATAGAAGACGTTGCTTCATCTAGTATGAGGATGTGAGGATCAAAAACCAAGGCCCGCACAAAAGAAATTAATTGTCGCTGACCAACAGAAAGGTTGTTGCCCCTTTCTGTGATTTTAAAATCATAACCTCCCGGCATTTTTTCTATGAATTCGTGTGCTCCAATATCTTTTGCTGCCTGCAAGACAATGTTTTGATCTATGCTCATATCCTTGAGACATATGTTTTCCATCACAGTCCCTTCAAATAAAAACACATCTTGCAATACAATGGCAATGTTTTTCCTCAATGCAGTAATTTCAAAGTCTCTGATTGCGATATCGTCTATAAAGATATTTCCCTTTTGAATATCGTAAAAACGGTTTAAAATGTTGATAATGGTTGATTTGCCCGATCCCGTGCTTCCTACAATGGCCATGGTTTCTCCTGCTTTGAGCTCGAAACTTAAATCATTGATCACAAAATTTTCATCATCGTAAGCAAATCCTACTTTGTCAAATTTGATGTTTCCCTTGAGGCCATCCACTTTTATTTGACCCGTGTTGGGAATGATTTCATCACTGTCTATGATTTTATATACTCGTGCTCCTGCCACTAAACCCATTTGTAAGGTATTGAATTTATCCGCCGCCATCCTCACCGGTCTAAACAATAAGTCAAGATATAAGGGAAAGGCTACCAACGCTCCAAAACTGACTTTTCCATTTAAATAGTCTCCCGCGCCCCACCATACCAAAAGAGCAAGGGACAAGGCTGATATTAATTCAACCACTGGAAAAAATACAGCATAATAAAATACAGAATCCAAATTTGCTCCAGTATAGGCATGATTGATTTCTCTAAATTTCTTCGCTTGTCTATCTTCTGCGTTGAATATTTGTACCATACGCATTCCGCTTATTCTTTCTTGCAAGAATGCATTCATGTTTGAAAGTTGCGTGCGCACTTTGTTGTAAGATATTCTTACCTTTTCTTGAAAGATCCTCGTGGCGATGATTAAAAAAGGAAAAACAAGTAAACAAATAATAGTCAGTCTCCAACTTGTGTAAAACATGACACCCAAAACGGCTACTATAGATAATAAATCTGCAACTATAGTTATGACACCTTGTGTAAAAACTTCATTGATGGCCTGAATATCGCTGATGGTTCTGGTTGTACTTGTACCGATTGGAGTTTTATCAAAATACCTTAGCCTGAGGGATACGAGTTTTGCAAAGACAGTATTTCTCATATCCTTGATGACAGACTGACCTAAGTCTGACGTTGCATACAAAAAGTAATATCTCAATAAAACGTTGGCAAGTAGTACACCAATGAAAATATAACTTTTTTTATAAAGTCCTGGAATATCATTGATGAGGATGTGATTATCTACAATGTCTTTTACAAGGTAGGGTAATATCGCTCCCAGTGGCGCTAAAACTATTGCAAGAATTACACAACCTATAAATAGGCTTTTATATTTCCAGCCTGATGCTATCAACCGTTTTAAAATTCCAAAATCCGGTTTTTCTTTTATTTTTTGCTCTTCTGCCATTTGTAAGTATCCAAAATTTTTATTTGATCAATACGTCGATCAGAATAAGACTGTTTCCAAAATGCCTCTCAAAAAGAATAAATTTCTTTTGGAGTTCATTTGTTTTGACAAATGTACCTACTTCTGTGTAAGGCACATCGAATATACTCTTACCATTTTCTTAAAAAAGGTTGTCTGTCATGGTTTAGTATCGGATTTGTTCGTTTATTTTTGGCGCGGTTGTTAAAATCTTGACTTCCGTTATATCATGACAATGAAATTTGAAACCAAAGTAATACACGCAGGCATTGATCCTGATCCTACAACTGGAGCAATCATGACTCCCATTTTCCAAACTTCAACCTATGTACAATCAGCTCCAGGAGTACATCAGGGTTATGAATATGCACGTACCCAAAATCCTACCCGGTCCGCTTTAGAGAAAAATCTTGCTGCTTTGGAAAATGGCGTGGATGCAATATGCTTTGCTAGTGGTCTTGCTGCCATGGATGCCACATTAAAGTTACTTGAGCCAGGTGATGAAGTGATATCTACCAATGATCTTTATGGTGGCTCCTACAGATTGATGACTAAGGTTTTTGCAAAATATGGCATTGTTTTCCACTTCTGTGATATGAGCAATTCCGATAATGTTGCCGATTTGCTCAACAGCAAAACCAAAATGTTATGGATAGAAACTCCCACCAACCCAATGTTGAATGTTGTGGACATTGCTGCAATTTGTACTTTGGTGAAGGATAAAAATATACTTGCCGTTGTTGACAATACATTTGCTTCACCCTATTTACAGACACCACTTGACTTGGGTGCAGATATTGTTCTTCATTCTGCCACCAAATATTTAGGTGGGCACTCTGATGTAATACATGGAGCTTTGATTGTCAAAGACGCTGCGCTTGGGCAGAAGTTACACTTTATACAAAATGCAGTTGGAGCTGTCCCAGGACCACAAGATTGTTTCTTAATTTTGAGAGGAATAAAAACGCTTCACTTGCGTGTGCAACGTGCGTGCGAAAATGCGGCCATCATTGCAACTTTTCTTCAAAATCATCCTGCGGTTTCAAAAGTTTACTATCCTGGCTTACCAGATCACCCGAGTCATCTTATTGCTGCAAAACAAATGAAAATGTTTGGGGGTATGGTTTCTTTTGATCTCAAGGATAATAGCATCGAAAACGCTCATCGTGTGCTCTCTTCCACGCACCTATTTTCTTTGGCAGAATCTCTAGGTGGAGTTGAATCTCTCATTGGCCATCCGGCTTCTATGACTCATGCTTCTATTCCACGAGCTGACAGAATAAAAGTTGGTCTTACTGATTCGCTGATTCGTCTCAGTGTGGGTATTGAATCAGTAGAAGATTTAATGGAAGATTTGGCACAAGCCTTGCAATAATGGTATGAAAAATTGATTATAAATAAAGCTGTTGTACTTGTGATTTTATACCGACTCTAATAACTTTAAAAAGTAGCTAAGTCATAATAGCTTGACGATTAGGATATTGCATAAAATGAAAAAACCTCGCTAACTTTTTAGCAAGGTTTTTCTTGAAATTCAAATCGTTAAAGCCACATTTATTTTCCGAGAAGTAATCTTCTCACTTATTGTATTATTTACAATACAAAGATACAATAATATAGACTGTACATGCTTCATTTATTTTTTCCATTTTATGTGTTATTTTACCCTAAAATGGCTTTTTTTTGATAACTTGTGTTAAAATTTTGATTTGCTGTGCTTAGGTGCAGAATAATATATTGATTGAATGAAGAAAAAACAGGCTTTTATAGAACGAATAGAACCTTCCTTTGGTAGTTCCTTTGCCTTGAAGAAGTATGAATCGCGTGCAGATGACCAAAAACCTTTTTGGCATTTCCATCAAGAGGTCGAAATTGTGTTTATCAAAGAAGGTAATGGAAAGCGCCACATAGGTAATCACATTTCCAATTATTACAACGGTGACCTCATCGTCATTGGCTCCGGTTTACCTCACAATGGTTTTGCCGACAGGTTGATTGGCGCTGGTACTGAAGTTGTCTTGCAATTTAGGGAAGACTTCTTGGGTCCAGATATTTTGAAAAGACCCGAGTTTATAGCTGTAAGGCGTTTTCTTGACCTTGCAAAAAATGGAGTTTCTTTTTTTGGAAACACTAGAAGCGAAGTCGGTGAAAGGCTCGAAAGCCTTTTTTACATGAGTAATTTTGAAAAGTTACTGGAAGTAATGAAAATACTCAATATTCTGGCTACTTCCAGAGATTTAGAAATACTGAATGTCTCTGGTGTCACTTTAGTACACTCCGTACAGGGAGCAGATAGACTAGATGAAGTTTTTTCTTTTGTGCGTGAAAATTTCCAAGATGATATAGCTTTGGAACAATTGGCAGACATAACAAGCATGACCGTTCCATCTTTTTGTCGGTTTTTCAAAAAACAAACGGGCAAAACCTTTGTAGAGTTTGTCAATGAATATCGCATAGCCCATGCTTGTAAACTGTTGGCTGATGACCCTATGTCAATTACTGATGTTTGTTTCGAGGCGGGTTTCAACAATTTTTCTCATTTTAATAAATACTTTAAACGCATCACCAACAAGAGTCCTTCTGAATATAGAAAGGAACTTGCTTTGGTTGTCCTTCCAGAATAGTTTAGGTATAATATCTGTTTTGTGAAGGAAATGATGAGTACTTTTGGCAAAAATTTCGTTTATACCTTTGAGTATGAATAAATATTGGTTTTTATTTTTCGGATTATGTTTTTCATTTTGGCAATGTGCCAGCAGTGGTTCTCTTGGCGGTGGTCCTAAAGACAAAGAGCCTCCCAAAATAGTCCTTGCCGAGTCAAGCCCCAACTTTCAAACCAATTTTTCTGGTCGTTCTTTTGAACTGACATTCGACGAGTTTGTGGTATTGCGTGACCCTATCAAACAAATTGTTGTTTCTCCACCACTTACCTATATTCCAGAAGTGAGAAACCGAGGTAAAAAAATTCTTTTCCGTTTCAATGAGAAAGAAATAGTAAGAGATAGCACAACTTACACCGTCAACTTTGGAGAAGCTATTCAGGATTTGCATGAGAATAACAAGTTGATTAACTACAGATATGTTTTTTCAACCGGTGATATCATAGACTCTTTGTCGGTCAAAGGTACGGTCAATGATGCACTCACGTCAAAACCAGTTGAAAATGTGACTGTAATGTTATATAATAATTTGCAAGACTCTGCCTATATTAAAGAAAAACCATTCTATTTTGCTAGAACTGCAAAAGATGGCACTTTTTCAATCGAAAACATCAAACGCGATACTTTTAGAATATTTGCAGTTTTGGACGAAAATGTAAGTTATACTTATAATGAAGGTGTTGAAAGCTTGGGCTACAATGACACTTTAATTACATTTTCTGACTCTTCAAATGTATTTGTTTCCAATCTTGCACTTTCTAAACCGCTAGGAAATCTCAGGATTTTTGATTCTGAGAGCAAAAATCTTGGTCTTTTTAAAATAAAATTCAATCGTCCTTTGGATGCAGCACCCAGTTACAAGATTTTGAATGATAGCTTGCGAACTTATGCTTTTCATCAAGGTGATAGCCTCATGATTTGGTATCAAGCCAATCTACTTGCTCAAGATAGCGTCCTTCTTTTGCTTGATTCCGACACATTGAATTTAAAAATTCCCGACACGTCCACCGTTAGCCGAATGTTGAAATTAACCAATTTGACCAACAATACTTTTCTGAGCAATTATGATACGATAAAAGTCAAATTATCTAATCCAGGTTTTTTAAAAAATGCAGCCTCTGTTGCTTTAGTGGATTCCTCCGGCCGTAGGTTACCTCTCCAAACAAATTCAACCGATAACATTGTCTACCAGTTTACCTCAGCAGACAACTTATTATCAAAACAGTACACTTTCAGAATTGATTCTGCGGCTTTTGAAGATATTTTTGGAAATGTGTCTGATAGCTTATCTGTAAAATTCAATAAAATTGCTGAAGATAAGTTGTCAGGGCTAGTGGCCGTCATTTCAAAGTTAGATAGTCTTTCCAAATACGTAGTCTCTCTCGAAGACAATGGTGGTTCAGTAAGAAAAACCCTTGTAGAGCAAGTTTCTTCTATCACTTTAACTTATGCTGGTCTGAAACCTGGAGCATACAAAATTGTGATTATTAAAGACTTAAATGGAAATAACAGGTGGGATGCCGTGGATTTTTGGAATAAGCGACAGGCAGAAATTACGAAGTCTTTTACTGTCGAAAACCTTCGTGAAAATTGGACGGTAGAAACTGAAATCAGCTTCGAAGAATAATAATAACTTTGCACCATGATTTTACGAGCAGATAATCTTAAAAAACAATACGGCATTCGCAAGGTGGTTGATGGCGTTTCTATTTCTGTAGACCAGGGCGAGATTGTGGGTTTACTTGGACCAAATGGCGCAGGAAAAACAACCAGTTTTTATATGATGGTCGGTTTTGTAAAACCCAACGAAGGTCAGGTGTATTTGGATGATGCTGAGATCACAGAACTTCCGATGTATAAAAGGGCACAAAAGGGTATTGGCTATTTGCCGCAGGAAGCGTCGGTATTTCGTAAGATGAGTGTCGAAGACAACATCATGGCCATCTTGGAAATGATGCCATTGACCAAAGAAGAAAGAATAGATAAATGCGAATCTCTGATTGGAGAATTTCATTTAGATAAAGTCAGAAAAAATTTAGGCGATTCTTTGTCGGGAGGAGAAAGGCGACGGACAGAAATAGCTAGGGCTTTGGCATCTTCACCAAAGTTTATATTATTGGATGAGCCTTTTGCGGGCATTGACCCAATCGCAGTGGAGGATATTCAATCCATTGTTGCTAAACTAAAAACTAAAAACATCGGTATTTTGATCACCGATCACAATGTTCAAGAGACTCTTTCAATCACTGATCGGGCCTATTTGATGTTTGAGGGTAAAATCTTGAAACAAGGCTCTGCCGAGGAATTAGCCGAAGATGAAATTGTCAGAAAAGTTTATCTCGGGCAAAATTTTGTCTTGAGAAAAAAAGTTATCCGTGCAGATGAATAAGTATTGCCTTTTTCTTTTGCTTTTTATCTTTCTCTTTTCTGCATGCCGCAATAAAGTCGAAAGAAATACCTTAAATGCTGTCGAAAAAGTCGTTTATGATAGTTTGAATATTGCTTTGACAGACAGCATTCGCAGGAAAAGCGATAGTATTTGTATGGCACAAAGAGATACTATGTACGCACTTGCCGTCGACTCTTTGTTGAGAATTCGCTTGCTGGAAATTCAAAACTTGGTCGAAGATGAAAAATAATTTGTCCTTGACTTTCTTATTATTTTCTTGCCTCTGTTTATTTAGTTGTTTGGATACAGAGGATGAGTTCAACATGGCATTAATAGAAGAAAAATTAAAGACAGAAACAGAAAACTATTATCGTTTGAGGTTATTTAATTGTCGCGAAGAGGTACTTCGAGATGCAGAAATGTTTGTTGACTCTATCATGATCAATGAAATGAGTTTCAATCTTGGGGGTAATTTATATTTTCCCAACCGCCCCAATAAACCAGGATATATTGGAAGGATTGAACTCAATGATTCCACTAAGCCAAAACCATTTTTGGATTTTACATTAAAGGATATTCCCCAAAACTCTCAAAAAGATTCAACAAATAATTGATATGGCAAAAGCAGAAAAATTTCTAGTTTTAGAACAAGACTTTAAAATTTATAAAAAAGCTTTAAGCGAAGCGAGTGAAATCATAAGAAATGAAAACATTTCCAATTACCCAATTTTTGCAGCGCACCAAGGCTACCTTGAAATGGGTATTCCCATCATAAAGAAGAATGAATCTGGTGGTAAGTGGAACATCAATGCCTCTACATTAGAAGAATTTGTGACTAAAAACTTGATCTATAATGAAAAGGTCAACGATTTTTTGAAAGACTATAAAGATCCTGACGAGTTTCTTTGCATTTTTATTCTCAGCGAGTTGGGAGCTACTTTCAATTATTTTCCGCTGAAATAACGTGGTTTTTTCATTACTTACCCGGTTTTTATAAAAACAGCGTTGATCTCCAGTTTCTGATTTTTTGTTTTGGCATTTGCAGATTTTCCCGATTGTGGAAAATGTTCGACACGTTTTTGACCTACTCTTCAAATTATATTTCTCAACATTTGCAATGATGTTTGAAAAGGCAGTAAATTATAAAGCTATAAGTGTTTAATTTTTCTATTTTTGTCGGAGTAAATAAATATTTATGAAGTTTGAGGTATCATCACAAGAATTAGTAAAAAAGCTACAAGTAGCAGGATCTGTCATTGTCGCGAATCCCGTATTGCCTGTTACTGAAGATTTCTTGTTTAATTTGGATAAAAGCGGAAAGCTTACCATTACAGCGACCAATGTGGACACCACCATCATCACCTCTATCATGGTCACAGTAATAGAGGCCGGTAGTATCGCTATTCCGTCAAAAATATTATTAGAAACATTAAAGGCGCTTCCAGAACAGCCTATTACTATCTCTGTGGGGGATAATAATGGTATTGACATTCAATCTTCTTACGGTAAATATCACCTTTCGGGAGACGGCATCGAAGATTTCCCTGCTGCACCACTAGAAGAAAATGTCGAGGCATTGACTTTTGATTGTAAGAAGTTGGCTTCTGCAATTTCCAGAACAATGTTTGCAACCAGTAGTGATGAGTTGCGTTTGGCAATGACCGGCGTTTTGATGCAAATCGATTTTAATAAACTGATTTTTGTCGCAACAGACGCCCATAAGCTTGTGAAATATAGCTTTTTTGGAATAAGCTCTGAAATAACGGAAAGTATTATCCTTCCTAAAAAGGTTTTGTCGTTATTAAAAATTGCACTTCCTGAAGATGGGTCTTTATCTATTTCATTCAACAGAAAAAATGCATTTTTTAAATTTGGTGAAACCAGCATCATAACTCGTTTGATTGATGCAAAGTATCCAGATTACAATGCAGTCATCCCGGTCGATAACCCCAACGAGTTAATCATAGATAAAAAAGATTTTCAAAATTCATTAAGAAGGATCAGTATTTACGCCAGTAAAAGCACCAATCAGATCATCTTAAATATGGGCGAAAACTCTTTGACACTATCTGCTCAAGATTTGGATTTTTCAAACGAAGCTACCGAACAACTACCTTGCAGATACAACGGTGAGCTCATGAGTATGGGATTCAATTCAAAAATATTTATTGAAATGTTGGGAAACATTGATACCGAAGAGGCAATCCTCAACACATCCATTCCAAGCCGAGCTGGTATCCTGGTTCCAGCAGAACAAGAGAAAAACGAACATTTGATGATGCTCGTAATGCCTGTTTTGTCCACATACTAATTGGTCTTATGTCTATCAAAAAGATTGGTCTCTTTTTTGGTTCTTTCAATCCCATTCACGTAGGCCATCTGATCATAGCAAATCATTTAGTAAGTGATGCCGACTTAGACGAAGTCTGGTTGATTGTAAGTCCTCACAATCCCCTCAAAGAAAAAAAGAGCCTTGCAAATGATTATGATCGTTTATGCATGGTTGAGTTGGCGTTGGGTGATAACTCAAAAATAAAAGCTTCAAATATTGAATTTGCACTCCCAAAGCCTTCTTTTACCATTGATACACTTATTTATCTCAAGGAAAAATATCCTAGCAAGTCCTTTGTTTTGTTGATGGGGGGTGATAATCTAGCCTCTTTTGATAAGTGGAAAAATTATGAAATGATTTTACAGGAACACGAGATTTATGTATATGGTCGCCCTGGCTCAGAAATGGTTGTTCCAGATAAATTTAGTGAACACAAAATTCGTTTTATAAATGCTCCTATGTTGGAGATTTCTTCTACTTATATCCGAGAAAGAATAAAAGCAGGAAGCTCTATCAGGTATTTAGTACCTGATGCTGTCTATAAATATATCAATGATCATAGAATCTATCAATAAGCGATTGCATACTTTTGAGCCACTAATATTTAGATTTTGATTTACAAGGAGTTACTGGAAAAGTATCAGAAAGATCTGACAAAAACCATAGGTCTCTCAGATAATATCAGCATTTGGCGAAGTATTGCTGGATTTTCTATTCCTATTATAATTTATCTGATAATAAAATCAGATCAACAAATATTGTTGGCTTTGTTGCTTCTTTCCGTTCTAGTCATCTTTATTATTTTAGTAAGAAAGCACACCATAGTACAAAAGGAAAAAGATAGAATAAACGCTTTGGTAGAAATTAACAAAAATGAAATCGCTTTTTGTGAATCTCAAGTTTATCCTGGTAAAAACGGCGCTGAATATAATGTCGATAATAGTGACTATGCTTATGATTTAGATTTTTTTGGCGACCTTTCTTTGTATCATCATCTCAATAGAACCTTTACTTATATCGGAGGTCAAAATCTTGCAGAAAAGCTACTTGAATGTCCTGTCAAAGAATCCGTATTGCTTGATAGGCAAACGAGTATTGAAGAACTGAGTAGTAAAATTGCTTGGCGACAAACCTTTTCTAGTAGCGCTTTTCTCGTTAATGATCAAAAGAAGGATTATCAGTTTCTGATTCAATGGGCAAAACAAGACAGTGTGGTTACCAAACCTTGGGTAAGGTTACTTGCTTATTGCTTACCTGTTTTCCTCTCTATATCCTACTTTCTATTCTTTGTTTTTGATTTTGCCTTTGGTTATACGTTGGGAAATGTACTTTTTTTAATGAATTTGGGTTTTGCAGGAAGTTATCTCAAAGACATAAAATCAGAATTGGATGCTTCCGACAATTTGGAAAGAATTTTATCTCATTATAGCTCCTTACTTAAAGAGATAGAATCTGAAAAATTTGAATCTGCCCATTTGCAAGCACTACAAAAAAAATTACAAACAAATCAAGAAAAAGCCAGTAGTGCCGTCAAAAGTCTTTCAATTATATACAACAATTTAAATAGTGCTGCTAATCCAATTGGTGCTGCCATTTTCAATGGTTTATTTCTTTTTCACTTACACACATTTATCAATCTCCGTGTTTGGAAGTCCAAATTCTCTGAAAATATCATCGTTTGGTTGGAGGTGATGGGCGAGATTGAAGCCCTATGCAGTTTGGCAAATTTTAGATACAACAATCCTGACTATACTTTTCCCAACATTAATTACCATAATGGAATAGCATTTACAAATATGGGCCATCCATTAATTGCAAAATCAAAAAGGATATGCAATGATATAAACTTTGATGAAACTCAATTTTATATATTGACAGGAAGTAATATGTCTGGTAAAAGTACTTTTCTACGTACTTTAGGTATCAATCTAGTCCTAGGAGGAATTGGGGCACCTGTTTGTGCCAGTCATGCATCTATTCATCCAAAAAAAGTGTTGGTTTCTATGCGTTTGTCTGATTCATTGAGCAATGCCGAATCCTATTTTTATGCAGAAGTCAAAAGATTGAAATATATTTTGGACTCTGTGCAATCAGAAGACTGTTTTGTTTTATTGGACGAGATTTTGAGAGGCACAAATTCAGAAGACAAGCAATTTGGAACGATGGAATACATCAAGCGACTTATTTCAACCACTGTACTTGGTATTATTGCAACCCATGATTTAGAGGTTTGTAAATTAGAAGAAGCTTATCCAGATGTGCTCTCCAACAGAAACTTTTCTGTAGAAATTGTTAACAATGAACTGGCTTTTGACTACAAACTTAGGCAAGGCATTTGCAATAGTAAGAGTGCTAGTTTTATGATGAAAAAAATGGGTGTTATATAATAATAAATCCTTCCACTTATTTTTTCCTCGCAAAATTGATTTCTGTGTGATTTATAATTTTTCATTATTGAGATGTCTGGTTGCATCTCTTCTATTCTTTTTTTCAAAATTACGTTCCATTGCACTTTTCAGGTCTATATCAAGCTGATTGGCAAGACAAGATATAACCCATAATATGTCTGCCAATTCATCTTGTAGTTTCTCCTTCCCTTCCGCCTCAGTAATAGGAACTTTAAATGACTGTTCTCCATGTATTCTAGCAATCAGCCGGGAAAATTCTCCAACTTCCTCAGCTAATATAATGGTATTGGTTTTAATGTCGAAGTATCTTACTCCAGTAGTATTAATCCACTGATCTACTGATTTTTGCAATGTTTGTAAGTCCATTATTCTTTATTTTTACTGTCTAAAATTATTGTGACAGGCCCATCATTGGTAAGGGATATTTTCATATCAGCCCCAAATACTCCTGTATGAATATTGCTATCAGGCGCACAAAGCTTTTTGCAATTGTCTATAAACGATTCGTATAAAGGAATTGCAGTATCAGGTTTTGCTGACTGTAAAAAAGAAGGACGATTGCCTTTTTTGGTTGAAGCAAAAAGTGTGAATTGAGACACGATCATTAACGAACCACGTACATCAGATAAGGCTAAATTCATTTTACCTTCGTGGTCAGAAAATATGCGCATATTCGATATTTTATTTGCAAGGTATAAAACATCTTCTTCCTGGTCTGTCTGTTCTACACCTAGTAATACCAAAAACCCTATACCCATTGTCTTTTTTTCTGTACCATTGATTAAAATACTACACTCTGAAACTCGTTGAACTACTGCTCTCATTGTTACAAACATTAAATTATTTTCTTATATAAAATAAGCTGACTTTAAACTACGTGCATTTTGGTTTATAAACACCCATTCTGTGGATAACATATTAAAAAATAAATATGTTACTTTTATTATATAAATACGCATTAAACCAAAAAATCATATAATAATTTTTGATGATGAAACTAACGCTAAAAAAGATCAAAACGCAATTATGTTTGTTGTGTTAGTTATTATCAACAATGTTGGGTATTTTGTTAAGTTCTTGTTTGTCAATAATCAAAATTACAAAAGAAAGGTCTTAGCATCTTAGTAATGAATTATCCAAACATATTTAAAAATAAATATATAAACATTCCAACACTACTGATAGCGAAGCTTTCCTATTATATAAAAAAGAAAATTTCATCAATTAAGGGTTGGGGGCAAATTGTTTTTTTTGAATCTTTAAGGTTAGATTTGCATCAGGATAAATAGGGATATGGTTGGGTATAGGAAGTATACTATTTTTATTTTTTGTTTTGTTTTCTTAGTTGTGATTGCAGGAGGCATTGTAAGAACAACCCAAAGTGGCATGGGCTGTCCTGACTGGCCCAAGTGTTTTGGGAGTTGGATACCTCCTTTGACTGCGGATGACCTTCCGGCTGATTTTGAGAAATATCTGAAGAAGCAAGATATTGATCATTCTTTTAATGCATTTCACACTTGGATAGAATATATAAATAGGCTGCTAGGTGCATTACTTGGCTTACTGGTTCTGATACATTTAGTCTGGACTGTAAGAAAAAGAAAGGTCTTAGGTAACGTATTTTTGTACCACTCCATAGCAATGCTTATTGTTGTATTATTTACGGCATGGTTAGGTAAAGTAGTTGTAGATGAAAACTTGGCAGTTGTAAAAATATCTTTGCATATGATCACCGCTCTGGTTTTGGCTTTTATTCCACTTATGATTGTCAATTTGCTAGATCGGAATGAAAGTGTAAGTGGTCAAGTGGTGCCTAGGGGAATTTATATTCCGTATTTATTATTATTCATACTCTTACTTATCCAGCTATTGTTGGGAATTGGCGTACGGCAAGAGGTTGATGTGATATCAAAAGCTTCCGAATACTTAAACAGAGAAACGTGGTTGTCAACCGTTGGTCCTAGGTTTATAGTTCACCGTTCTTTCAGTTGGATTATACTGATAACTTCTATTTATCTTCTAATAAAGCATAAGGGGTATTATTTCAGAAGTGTTAATAAGATGATATTAGGATTGGTTGTAATTTTAATGATATTTGGTATTATGTTGAATTACCTCGATTTTCCTGCTTTTGTTCAACCCTTACATCTCTTGTTTTCTTTAATATTGATAGCTATGGTGTTTGGTGTTTTACATAAGGTTTTTGTTTCTTCCTTCTCCATGAAATCTTAACTTGTTTCTTTAGATTTAATTTTTTTAACTTTGCATCAAATTCTTTCTTTGTGAAATTTCAAATTCAAAAGGATTCAGATTTCTCCTACATGGAGACTCTTCCAGATAATAAAGAATATCCTTTGTTGTTGTTGCATGGGCTGATGGGTGCATTGAGTAATTTTGAGACAATAGTTGATTCATTTTCTGAAAAGATGAATGTCGTTGTTCCAATGTTACCAATTTTTGAGATGCCATTGAAATCACTTAGTGTAGACGGATTGGTTGATTATGTGTACAAATTCATCAAGTTCAAGAAGTATGAAAAGGTACATGTTCTTGGTAATTCATTAGGAGGTCACATTTGTCAATTATTGGCTTTACAGCATCCCGAGGTTGTACATAGTCTCATACTTACGGGAAGTTCTGGTTTGTTTGAAAGTGCTATGGGCAATACTTTTCCAAAGAGAGGTTCATATGAATATATAAGGCAAAAAACGGAGATGGTTTTCTATAATCCTGAAAGTGCATCCCAAGAACTCATTGATGAGGTTTATGATATAGTGAATGATTTGGGTAAGTGTATTAGGATTGTAAAAACTGCTAAATCTGCAGTAAGGCATAACTTAGAGGATAGATTGAAGGAAATCAAACAGCCGGTCTTATTGATATGGGGTTTGGATGATGAGGTAACTCCTGCGTGGGTTGGTAAGAAGTTCCATGATTTATTACCGAATTCAGAATTACATCTATTTGAGAAATGTGGTCATGTACCTATGATGGAGCATCCGGAAGAATTCAATGAACTTTTAGAGAGTTTTCTTAATAGGGTTTCATCATCAGTTGAGATTGTGTAAACGAGTTGTTTCACGTGAAACATAAAATAAAAAAGGACAGTTGTTTTACGACTGTCCTTTTTTATTGTTCCACGTGAAACAAGCTTTCTTGCTTATGGTCTACTTTCCCGTTCTTTAAATAATTGGAATCTATTTACTTCTTCCTTTTTAGGGTAGTGATTGTTACTCCTATCTATGTCCGCTGTTTCGTAGTTAGGGTCAAGCACTACACTCTTAATCTCCTTCTCTCTTGGAAATACTTTAGTTACAGATTTATCATCAAAGCGCCAGATCTCCGCTGGGATTACTACCTTCTCAGTAGTCCCGTCAGTGTATTCAAAACTCATAATAATTGGCATAGGTAAACCTCCCATATTTTTGAACGTCATCTGATAATAAGTCATTTGTTCTGCCTTAGTTGGAGTAAGGGGTGTTGTTGTTTGCTTGGCTTTTTCTATCAATGCTGCATTGGGAATTTGTTTATTATACATATCTAGAAGTGTCGTGTCTTTTTCAACATAGGTTTGTTGAATCTCCTTTTTGTTCTTTACCTTATAGATATAATTTTCTGCTTCTGCCATCTCAGCTTGTTTCATTTCCAGCAAAGCTTTTGGATCCGAAGGATTGGATTTAAAGACTTTTACTTCTTCAATACTTAAGTCGACAGGATCAGTGCCGTAAAACCATCCTTTCCAGAACCAATCCAAATCAACACTTGATGCATCTTCTATGGTTCTAAAAAAGTCTGCTGGCGTGGGATTTTTGAACTTCCATCTATTGCTGTATTCTTTGAATGCATAATCAAAGAGCTCACGACCAAGAATTGTTTCTCTCAATATGTTGAGGGCAGTAGCAGGTTTCCCGTATGCATTATTCCCAAATTGTTTGATGTTCTCAGAATTTGTCATGATGGGTGTGAGGCCACTTTGTTCGCCGCTCATATAGGATACAATATTTTCTGCTGGTCCTCTCCTTGAGGGATAATCTCTTTGCCATTGACTTTCTGAAAGAAATTGTAAATAGGAGTTGAGGCCTTCATCCATCCAAGTCCATTGCCGTTCGTCGCTATTTACAATCATAGGAAAATAGTTATGACCAACTTCGTGTATGATCACGCTGATCATACCATACTTTACTCTTTCGGTATAACTACCGTCCTCTTCACATCTACCAAAGTTGAAGCAAATCATAGGGTATTCCATTCCTATTTTATCTGCATTGATACTCCAAGCGACAGGGTAAGGATAATCAAAAGTGTATTGCGAATAAGTGTTGAGTGTGTGTGCAACTGCTTTTGTGCTATACTTTTCCCAAAGAGGGTTTCCTTCTTTAGGATACATAGACATTGCCATAATGGTTTTTCCATTCTGAACCACAGCCATGGCATCCCAAATAAACTTTCGAGAAGATGCAAAAGCAAAATCTCTCACGTTATCTGCTTTAAACTTCCAGGTTTTGGTGCCTTTCAATTTTGTTTTTTCTCGTTCAAGAGCTTCTTCTTCGGTTGCAATAATTATTGGTTGTACCGTTTCCGTTTTAGCTTTATTGTATTTAGCTAGCTGATTCTTTGTCAAGAGTTGTGGCATGTTTTGCAGTTCTCCTGTAGCTGCCACTAAATGATCTTCAGGAACTGTAATTTCAACCAGGTAGTTACCAAAAGTTAAGGTAAACTCACCGGCACCCAAGAACTGTTTGTTTTGCCAACCGCTCACGTCATCATAAACGCACATTCGTGGAAAAAACTGAGCGATTGTATAAAGGTAGTTGTCATCCTTAGGAAAATACTCATAACCACTTCTACCACCAATTTTAAGTCTGTCATTGATGTTGTAAGACCACTTTATTGCAAATGAGAATGATTGTCCTTTGAGTAAAGGCGCAGGCAATTCTACCCGCATCATTGTTTTTTGAATGGTGTATTTGAGGGGCTTTCCAGTTATATCTGTAATAGAGCTAATTTTATGCCCACCATCAAAATCATTGAGCATTGCATCAGCTTGAGCTTCTGTCATCTCTTCTCCGACTTTTGATGTTGATATTTTATAACTGTCAGAATCTTTAGCTCGTTGATTTTGGTCTAGTTGCAGCCACAGGTAGGTAAGAGCATCAGGGCTGTTGTTGAAATAAGTAATCGTTTCACTCCCTGTTATAGATTGATTATTATCATCCAAGGTTACTTTGATATTGTAGTCGGCTCTTTGTTGCCAATACTCATGACCAGGTGCCCCAGATGCTGTACGGTAACTGTTTGGCGTAGGTAAAATAGGACCTAGCTGCTCAAATTTACCTTGTGCTATAACATTAGAAATAAATAAAGAACCCAATAAGATTGAGAATAATAATTTTGCCATCATTAATATGTTTGGTTAGAAATGCTAAAATAACTATTGTGTGCTTTTAAACACAAAAAGTTCGTTACTCCTAAATCTTTTATTTTTTGAATGGGGCCGAATCATAGATATTATTGAGCAATCAATTGGTAAATTACACCATAAAAAAACAAGTATTGGCAGGCATTTATATACATATACCTTTTTGTAAACAGGCGTGTACTTATTGTAATTTCCATTTTTCTACCTCTTTGTCACGCAAAGCAGACTTATTAAATGCAATTGTTATGGAAATGGATCAGCGCGTAAGATCCGACGAAACGATTGATTCCGTATATTTTGGAGGAGGCACACCTTCACTATGTTCTTCAAAAGAAATTGAAAATTTGTTATCCTGTTTAAAACGTAAGGTTTCTTTTTCCAAAGAGATAGAAATAACTTTGGAATGTAATCCCGACGATCTCTCAGGACAATATTTATCCGACATACTTGAAGTAGGTATAAATAGACTTTCAATAGGTGTGCAGTCCTTTTATGATTCTGATTTGAAATTTATGAATAGAGCTCATAATTCGCTTGAAGCGAAAACATGTATACAGAATGCTTTATCAGCAGGTTTTGATAACATTACTATTGACTTGATCTATGGAAGTCCAACGACAACAAATGACATGTGGTTAGAGAATATACAAAGAGCACTTGGATCAGGAATACACCATTTATCAAGTTATGCTCTAACTGTTGAAGATAAAACTAAGCTCAATTATGATGTAAAGTTGGGAAAGGTACATGTCAACGAAGAAACTGCTGCTACACAATTTGATATCCTCTTAGCTCAACTCAATTTATACGGATTTGAACAATATGAAATATCCAACTTTTGTAAGGAAGAAAAGTATGCTAAACACAACACTTCTTATTGGCAAGGTAATTCTTATATAGGTTTAGGGCCTGCTGCCCATAGTTATGATGGAAAGAAAAGGCGATGGAATATTGCAAATAATGCCTTGTACATGAAAGGTATTAGAGAAGCCTCTATTTATTGGGAAGAGGAAGAGATCGGAAGAGCGTCGTGTAGGGAAAGAGTGTGCTACGTTGTG